>JACCDP010001571.1_pt1 | contig 77738 bp, 97 predicted proteins | sample 7445841 | NCBI WGS metagenome assembly JACCDP01 (sample SAMN15323441, study PRJNA562643) | freshwater metagenome | isolation source: river surface water | place: USA:Blue River Watershed | collected 2017-08-17 | reverse complement strand
GTAATTAAATATAGAACCAGCCAATGAGTATGTTGCAACGCCAGTAGTTGGGTCATTACCAACATAAGTTAGAGGTGAAGCAATACCATATTCACTACCAGAATTTACAATTATATCAGGATTTAATGTACCTAAATTTTTTCTTTTAACATCAAATGTAATTGTTTGATTTGTAGGATTTAATGATAAATCAGTTGCTTTATAAATCAACTGATTTGCAGTTGAAGATACGAATATACCGGGTGCGTTATCACCATCTTCTAATCTATAAATTGTTTCATAATCTTCCAATCCATCTGCAGATGCAGTGTAAGTAATAAATCCAACTCTTACTGAACTCGTTAGTTCGGTATCCAAAGAACCACTAAATTCATCTATTTGAACAATAAATCCAGCGGATGAAGATTCGTGTGGTCTACCAGGATATTCTAAAAGTGCTCCGTTTGATTGGGTATAATGAGATGGAATTATATAACTACCAGTAATATCATATGCAGCCCAACTATAAGTTACATCACCTGCAATATTTTGACGAATAGTTGAAAATCCAATTTGTTGAAAATGTGGATTAGCATGAGAACCCGTTACAAATCTAAATGCGTTTCTATCGGATTGTAAAGTAAGAATTTTTGTAGATGTTGGGAAATCATTTCCACCATCAAATGGTGCAGAAGCAAATACATCAACCGGAATATAATTGTTATTTATATCGTAAAACTCAAATTTAAAATCAAATGTTTCAGTTGTAAGTTTACGAGGAATATCTTGTATTAATACAAATTCATCGGGTGAAAATGATGTTTCTTGTGCATTTTTTAACGATACATTTGAAATGTACCAATCCGAACCACTAATCTCAAATACCAATTTTGCGTTAGATGATGATATTGGACTGGCAATAATATTTTGAGAAACATTCTGACGAGTTTTGTAGATATCAGAACCACTTATTGTTAAAAATGTTTGTTGATATCCATCAGATGAACTAAAATATGCTTTGACATATTCAGAACCATTTAATGAACCACTAATTAATGTTTTGAATGTAAGAGTATATTCTACATCTTTTGATATACTAAAAGATTCTGATGTATATAATTTTTGGACACCACCTAATGCTAAATTATAATCAGTTTTAACTGATGATTGTAAAACATCTACATTTACTGAAATGGGATGATTAGCAGAAGATGATACCCAATAGTTAGTTAAATTTGTTTCAGTAAAATTACCATACGAAATTTGAGTATCATCCGATACGGTAATATCTCTTAATAATTCAGTAGATTCTAATTTTGATTCTTGTACAAATTGATAATCAGTTACTTCATTACGAGATTTTCTAAATACTTTTACTCTAGCAACATCACCCACAAATGTTTTAAGATTTGAAATGTTGATTTTAGCAAAAGAACCAGTTAAGGCAGAATCGGTAACCGTTTGACCCTCTGACCATTCAAATGATGTAGTATATGGTGTTGATGTGAAATTTTGAACAATATTGTTTACTGAATATGGTGTATCCACCAACACTTCTTTATTATTCAAAACTTCTCTAACCGTTGGATAATATCCCAATGATGGAACTTCAATAATATTCTCATCCACCGAACCTGTCCAATCATCACCAGCCGTAATCTTTAATTTATACAAAGTTCCCGCAGTCCAATTGGTAAGATTACTTCCAACCGATGGTTGAAGGGCAATACCCTCAATCGAACCACTTTTAGTAATGGATGGAATAGTCTTTGAAAATATGGGTTTTACCAATTCGGAGATAGAAACCGTAGGTCTTCTATAAAAACGAACAGAATCCTCATTAGAGAGGTTTCTGTTTATTTTAAAGGTTTTCTCCCACTTAACATTATAAACTCCCTTCCAATCCTCTGGAACGGGTACAAGCGTACCATTTTGATTAATATACTCCTTCAACTCACCCAAAATAGTGATTTTACCAATTCCTATGGGAGTATCTGGGTAAACATGAACTGATATAAGAGTTGAAAGACCTTCGTAATATTCCGGCGTACCACTACCTGGTTCGAAATATACAGGGTTACCCTCTACATCTAAAATTTCTATTTTAACTTCAGTAGTTTCTTTTAAAAAGGGAGAACCCTCAATTAGAAAGCCGTTTTTACCACCTGTAAATGTTTCCTTAAATTCAGTTATTCTAAAAAAATCTGAATTAGGATTTGTATCAACTATGAAAGTTTGATAATTTGAAAGATTTAAAAACGGTGAATATGATTTGATTATTGCCATTAAAACTCCTATATTGTTTATAAATATAAAAGTTTTTAATACTTATTTTTAAAATATATAGAAATATATAGAAATCTATGGAAAAACAAAAGTACACAACAATTCAAATAAAAAAAGAAACCCACGAACTCTTACAAGAATATTGTAAGGAACATGGGTTTAAATTGAGTGGTTTAATAGAATCAATGATTAAACAAAGAATTCAACAACCAAAACCTCAAAATGTATTAAAGGTTAGAACTTAACCTGTGAGAATCCATTTATTTTTTTAATCTCTAATAAATTATCCACAACATCTCTCATAGAGTCAATGTGAGAAATAATCATAACGAAATCAAATTGGGTCTTTAAGTAGGTAAATAACATAAATAGGGATTGTAAATTCTCACTATCTAATGTACCGAACCCTTCATCGATTACAAGGAAATTAGGACGAGGTAGATTACAAACATTGATTAGAGCAACTCTAATTGCAAGTCCTGATATAAATCTCTCCATACCACTACACATCTCCAAACTCCACTTTTGGTCACCATATACAAGGTATGCATTGATGTTTTTACCATCCATCTCTAATTGCATTCCAAACTCAACAATTTGTGCAAGGATGTTATTTACCTCACCCTCAATCATTGGAAGTGCCTTTTCAATCAATTCATAAGAAACACCATCTTTACCTAAAGAATTCAAATAATACTCATATAATTTGGATTGTTCTTCTAAATTCTTAACTTCTTCAATTCGTTTTTCAATTGTTTCTTTTTGATTTTGAAGTGCAGAAATCTTACCATTTAGATTTAATACCGAACGCTCTGCAGATTTCAACTCATCCTTTGTACTTGCTAAATTATTTCGTACTTCGGTGATTTGCTCTCTGATTTCTTTGTTTTTCTTAATTTGTTCTTCGTTCTTATAATACTCATCAATCAATTGCTCTTGTTGAGTAATTTGAGATTCTATTCTAACTTCTTCAGTTTCTTGTGTTGAAAGTTGATTATGTAGTTGTGAGATTTCTCTATCAACTTTATCTTCTTTTTCTTTGGCTTCTAATAAATTTTTCCAATCTGATTCATATAATGAGTATTGATTTATTTTCTCTTCTGCAATTTCATTTATACGAATTACATCACCCCATTCTTCTAAAAGTTCTGATAATTGTGTTTCTACATCTTTTTTAGAATCCAAAATAGTTTTGGAATTATCCATACAAATTTCACAATTTGGATTATATTTGTGAGATTCTAAATGGTCTTTCTTATCTCTTAATGAATTGATTTTAATATCTAATTTTTCTAATTCATGGTTAGATGTATTGAATTCCTTTCTACTAAATGTTAATACCTCAATTTTATCTTCTAATTCTTCTTCATCAAACCCATCGATAATTCCCTCTAAAGTAACCTGTAATTCTTCTCTTTGGGAGATTTTTTGTTGGATTAATGTTTTATTTTCCTTTATCTCTTCTAATTTACTTTTAAGAGTAGAAAGACGTTTTTCTAATTCATCAATCGAAACACCACTATCTGCATTTAATTTTACAATTTTTTCATTTAGTTTAGCTATTTGTTTGTTATACTCCTCTTCCTTATCTTTTAAGGTATTTTTCTCTATTTCCGCCAATTTGTATTCAGCCTTATCACTTTTTAAATTTGTTTCGATTTCGGCCAATTTTGTCGTAAAATCGTCAGATTTAAATTTTCTGATAAGTGTTGCGTTATCTCTATTCTCTTCTGATGCAAGATTATATAATTTATCAAAAATATCTACCCCAATGAATTGTGAAAGTATTTCCTTTCTTTCTGATTGGGATTTATCAATGAATAGGGCATTGTTACCTTGTAAAGATAAAGATGTTAAAACAAAATCTTCAAACTTACCTAAATACTTTTCAATATTCTTATTAGTATCTCTCCTTTGTTCACCATTTAGGGATGTAGTGATACCAGCATCCTCTTTCCAGAAGTTTACATTAACTGAAAGGTTAGTTCCCTTTCGAGTCCATCTAGCAGTTCTTTCAATGAAATAATCTACTCCATCAATTTCAAAATTAAATTTGCAATAGAAATTATCTTTTTGGTTATTTAAAATATTTTTTGAAGATGTAGTACGAGATGTCTTATCAAAGATACAAAATGCAAGTGCATCGAAAAGAGATGATTTACCACTTGCGTTTGGTGCAAAGACACCCATAATACCCTTTGCTCTATCAAAGCGTACTAAATTATCTTCACCATATGAAAACATATTGGAGAACTCTAATGTTTTAGGAGTCCATAAAATATTCTCTGCAAGGTCATCTGAATTGATTTTGGTATTAAGTTCCTTATTTATTTCTGAAATCTTATCTAACTCATCATCTGCCAACAAATATTGTCTTTCTAAATAATCTCTAATTAATGAGTTTTGGAAAGTTTCATCTTTAACATTACCAACTATATTTTTATTTAATTTGGTATTTGTTTTTAATTGACCAATTGTATCGGTACGAGTTACTGTTACCTCATCTACATTGAACATCTTCTTTAACTCCGTAATTTTGAGTTTCATATCCGATGGTTCGGTTGCAGTGAATCGTAATCTTAAACGTGGATACTTTGGTAATTTAGTATCAACTTCATCATAAACCCATTGAGGAATTACACCATTAACAACATCGATTGTTAGGAATCCATAATCGTTATGAATGTGATGTTCGGTAAAAGTACGAGTAGATACATCCCACAATAAGTAACCGTGGTCTTCCAACATCTCTCCGTGATTTTGTTGAACCATTGAACCTGCATATGCAACATGTTCATATCCTTTACCAAATGTTTGTCTTTTATGGATATCACCCATTAACACCATATCGAACCCATCGAACATATCTACGGTAAATGAATTGGATGATACTACATATCCAATATCAGTTACTGCTTTATTAACCGGCCCGTGGAAAAGACAGATTTTATTTTCACCAGTAATCGTTTCACCCTTCGGCCAGTTTTCCTTCTTATCCAAAATGGAATAAACAACAAAAGTAAGATTGTGTATGTTGTAAACACCAGTATCGCGAAGATAGTGTATACGAGGATTATTAAGATTATCGATAATAGGCGTGAGAACATCTAATCGGTGTTGGTTATTTAAATTACAATCGTGATTACCTGTGATTAATACAGTTTCTCTTAATTTTGCACATTCAGTTAAAAACCAAGAGATTTCTTGTATCAATTCAGGAGACATTTCAGTTTTAGCATGAGCAATATCTCCACCTATATAAATAATAGAATCTTCGATTTTGTCATCTTCGACTTGTCTTAAAAATTTTTCGAATATCAAACGATATTCTTTATGTCTTTGTAAGTTTCGGATATGTAAATCCGCTAAGTGGTATATTTTATTTATCACCATTATTTATAATTGTTTCGATTAAATACAAATTTTTGATTTCCCAATATGGTATGATTGCGTAACATTCTAGTTTTATTATTTAAAAAATAACCATAGATATCATCATAACTCATATTATTAATAATATCTAAATTAGATTTATATTGATTTACAATATCAACATAAGTTGATTGTTCCGATATATCAAATAGGTCTTCCGCCATCCAAAAACCTAAATTTCTTAAATAACTATTTATTTGTCTACTACCTAAAACTAAAGGTATGTTTAACGAAATAAATGGATTCCAAGATTTTTCACTTAAATGTATCTCATCCAATGAAACAGAGGTTTCACATATTGCACTTACATATGAATTTATTGTAAATGGAAATGGTGGATATTCAACATTAACTGCACCATTACAACTTTTTTCAAATGTAGTATCTAAAATTATAGGTAATTTTGAATCTCTGAATTTTTTCAAAGAATCTGATATTTTCATGTCATCGTATCCTTTTGAAAATCCACTATATCCAACATAAAAATCTTTATCAATACCGGTATCAAAAATATGTTTTAAAGATAATAATCTTTCTACCTTATCAACACCAACAATAAAATTACCTTTTTTCTGTCTGATAGTTTCTAAAAATGGTGTGAATAATTCCGGTATATGTTTAAAATATGATTGACCTCCCAGTCTATATCTAAAATAATTAAAATTTACATCAGAATATTTTGGGTCAAATCTATTAGAAAAGATAGTATAATATTCGGTATCAGTATATGAACGAAAATTATCACCATCAACTATAAAAATTTTAATTCCATATTTTATTGCTAAATCACATATAAATGATTCAAATATTTGGGGATTCCAATATGGAAAATATTGCATATCACAAAAAACAATATCTCCTTGTTTTGGATTTATGTTTTTTAAATGTATTTCTAAATGTGAAGGATATTCCTCAAATGGTAATAAAAATCGTTCATAGATTGAAGGGTCATCTACATTATAATATGACACTTCGTCTGATTCTTTGAAATGAATTAATTTATGCCATTTAATCCAAGAACCACCATTTAAATGATGTGGTATTATGTGAATCATAGGTTGAATAACTTTTGTTTTATAACATCAGTAAAATCAGTTTCTTTTGAATCTTTCAAAATTTCATTTACCTTTGTAAATCCCATCTCACTTGCATCCTTATCAGATGGAATTATATTTCTAACTTTTATACCTTGATTTCCCAACTGAACTACATAATGTAATGCCTGTTGTTGAGCATCTTTATCTAACAAAATGTTAATAGTTTTAACACCTTTATCATATATATTTTCCATTAACTTTTTTGGAATAAATTTACCTAAAATTGGAATGGAATTTCGTTTAACTGATAAAGCATCAAATACACCCTCCACTAATGTAATAGGTTCGTTCCAATTTATTTGGTTTTCAAACATAATAACATTTTTAGAAACCGGTGGATTCTTATATTTAAATTTTTCTTCCTCAAATACTGAGCGTGCAATGAAATAATTAAGTCTATTATCGTTAGTGTAAGAAGGAATAATAATACGACCGGAATACAAACCAGAATCACAATAACCGATATTATATCTAATAATATCTTCTTTAGTGATACCACGTGATTGTGCATAAAGTTTCACCTTTCTAAATGTAGGATTAATACCCGTTGGTTCTTTTAACAAAGATTTGAATTCGGGTGGTAACCTTAATTCTATCGTTTCCTCTTCGGATTCTTTAGAATATACTACATAATCATCACCATAGATTTCATATAATTTTTGTAACTTTTTTGAATCTACGTGTAATTTTCGTAACAAAGATGAAATTCTCTTACCTTTGGAATCACATACCCAACAATGCCATTGTTGAGTTTCTAAATTAATTTGTAACTTTTTTTTGTGATGTGAACAAAAAGGACAATAGTGGGCTTGTTCATCCCCCTTTAGAGATGTTCCCACCCCTAATACTTCATCTAAAATACCAATTACTAAAACTTTGTCCCTTTGTGAGAGCATATTATATATTTTTCCTAGTACAAATATACGAAATATTTTTCAATATTCCAAATATTATGTCAGAAAATATTAAGTTTTTTTACACTATATTTTACAAATATACGAAATTATTCGGATATTTCCAAATCTTTTCTAAAAAACTTACCCAAAAGATTATCATTTAAGGCATTGGAATCTGCTAATACATTATGGGAAAATTGTTCTTGTAACTCATAATATGTTAGAGATTTTGATGACTGACAAAAACGAAGAATTCTTAATTCTAATTGGTCATTTTCAGTATCTTCAAACCAACTTTGTACCGTTTTATTAGATGAACGATAATCTTTCCAATCTGATTCTTTTACAATCATTTCATATCGTTTCATTCTTTTATCAGTTAAAGCTGCAATTTCTTTTTTACCAAAATTTCGTTTTCTAATTGTGGCAACATTTTTCTTTCCAATGTAATATTGACCAGTTTTACCATTTGTAATTTTGTAAATAAATCCAATAGTACCTTCTGGCATATCAGATAATTCAGTAATACTTTGTCCGTTATATATCCAACTCATAGTTAAAAAGTGTGAAATCATTTTTATATTTTTCCCTTACCCATTCTTTCATCCATTCCTCATTATAGTATTGTTTATACAATTTATAAGTGTTTAAATTTGGATGTTGTTCCCACATAGTGTTTCTATTAATATGTGGTATAGTATAATTAGATACTCCAATATTATTTAAAATAAAATTCACATCAGTATCAAAACTTTCATATTTTGCAATATATGATATTTTCTTATTTGATGTTTGACCGTGATGTAAATAATATTCCTGTGAAAAGAATAAAAAATCTAATGGGTCTATTGTTTTAATAAAATGTGAAAAAGATTGAGATTTACCATCTCGTTTACGATGTTCATACCATGATGCTAATCTTGTAAATGGATTTCTAACAAATGAGAATATAAAATAATCTTCAACATTTGTTAATTGATTAAGTGTACCATGCAATACAAGTTCTTCTGTATGTGGTACACTTAATAATATTTGTGATAGAGAACTACCACCAGTTTTTGGTATGTGAATATACGCCCATTTATTTGGACGATTTATAAGTAACCCCACTTAAAATAAGTTTATCGCTTAATTGAATCAGAATATTTCTTTAAATTCAATTTACCACCTCTAGCTTTTTCTAAAGTAGATTCGGTAACAGCAAGTTGTGTTGCACTAAAATCTTCGGCAGAAATAGGTGTTCTATCCTTTTTTAAAGGAACTTTAGCTGCAGCTGATTTTTTGTATAAATCTTCTATTGATGCCATAATTATTCTTCGATTTTTTTATAAATTCTAGTGTTATTTAAATCAGATACTTCACCGGATTCTAATTGTCTTTTGAATTCCCCAATTAAACCCTCACCCCATTGAAATACATTAAATTCAATAGATTCGTTCATTTCAGCTACTTGTTCTTCTGAAACTGATGGGATTAACTCTTCCCCTAAATAATTTAAAATTTGATATGCCATAATATTAATCCTGTCTTTTTAAGAATTTGATTTGTTTTGTATCGTTAAGAAATTGGTTTCGTAACTTTTCTATTCCATCTTCTTCTATTGGATAATAATAGTATTGATTGGGTTGACCGGCATCATTGCTAGAAATTAATTCCATAGCTTCTTCTTCGGTTATACCCTCTGTTTCGATATTTTCATTAATATCAAGTATTTTGAATAATCCCATTTTTTTCCTTTTTTAGTTAATTAAAACTATAACTTTTATATAAATATCATTAAGTATCAAAACGAATTAAAAAGTTCACATCGTAATCAGGTAGATTTTTAATCGGATTTGGTAATTTTGCAATTGCAATCATATCACCTTCATCATCATATAAACCAATTGTGGTAATATATGTTGTTAAATAAGAACCAGTTGGGTCTATTGATGCAGATGTAAAATAATCATCCCATGAACCAGTCGCAAATCCAGTTGAACCTGAATAGAATTCTCTTCTTCTAATATCGGTAATCTCTTTTATCTTTTTAATTCCTGCAGGGGATGAATTAGTAATAGCAGTTGTTTCAAAATTATATGAACCACTAACTTCAACTTCAATAGCAGATGGATTTTGAGAATAATTAAATTCACCAGCACGAGCTGTTAATAAAACTTCAGTTTCATAAATTGTTTGAGTAGAACGATATTCTAAAGTATAAGATGATAAATCTACATTTGCAGTAAAAACTATAACACCATCGGAATAGAATATATTACCATAAGCAAGTGCAGTTAAACCAACACCATCAAAATCTAATTCACTTTCAAATCTAACTACACCAGTTTCAATATCAATAGTTGTTATATAAAATGAATTGGTATCTCCATTTAATGTCAAAATAGCTAAACCAGTCATTAAATCAATACTTGTTATTGTTATGGCGTATTCAGTTGCATCTTGTATTATGGTTAAAATACCATTTTCAATATCTAAATCTTTAAGTTCATATGTTGGTATGGGGTTTATTATTTTACCATACTCATTATCAATATATACGGTATCTGAATTATCAGTTATTCGTAATGAACCTTTTTTTATTTGTTCACCTAATTTATCTCTATCAACATCAATTACATATATTGTATCAGATAATTGTCTTTCAGTTGAAATATTTGCAGGATTTTTAGTACTACCAAATAAATTGATAAGATTACCATCAGTTTGTGAATAGTATTTAGCACGAACTGAACGATATAGAGGATTACTACCGCTAACTTCTTGGACAGGATATTCGGTATTATCTGTATTCCATAGTTTATAAACTTGGAATTTTCGTCTGGTTACATTTGATTTTGGTATTGTTTTTAGCATATTACTTTTCCACTCTATATAAATATATGGAAATAAAAAACCCCACCGAAGTGGGGTTATTACGAAATATTTTTTATATTAGAAATCAAGTTTTACTTTGATTAATACTTCTTTATCAAATGATTTTGGAATCGGTTGAGATGTTTTTGCAACCGCAATCATTTCGTTAGCATCATTGTATAAACCAACTGTTGTAATGAAAGTTTTAGGGTCTCTTTCAAATGATGATTCTGCAAAAGTACCATCAGAACCACTTATAAATGTTGGGTTATTTGAGAAGTTAAACTCTCTATTTGTTGCTCTTACAAAGTAATGAGATGTAGAAACATTTTCAGTTCTTCTTGCTTCAAAATCTGCACCACCTTTAATTGCGTTGTATAATAAATAATGATTTTTACCTTCGTATGCAGTACCAGTGTAAAGAGTTTTACCTGTTGCAGAACCACTATCAATTGATGCACCAATTAAAGAATGAATTGCTGATGGATTAAGAATAATCAAACCTTGGTCTGGATAAAATAATCCAAAACCTTGTCCATTAGAAGCAGTTAATGTGTTCATAGTTGCTTCAGAATCATATCCTAAATTCAATGAACCGCTTCCTATATAGAATACTCTACCTGCTTTACCAACCGTATCAGAGAATTTCTTACCACTATCATCAATGAATGTAGAAACACCATTTGAACCACTTAATGATAATTCCCAGTTTCCTGCATCCATTTTTTCTTTGTATCTAGCACGAGATATGTTAATTACATAGATATCAGATGAATCATGAACATTATCTGCAGAAGATGAATAGAATGTAAAGTACTGGTCATCTTGTTCTAATAAAATAGAACGATATTGTGCATATGTTGCTTTTGTTGCTAATGTTGATGAAGTGTTTGTATCTAAATCTACTGAACCACTTGCAAATTTATGTCCATAAGCAATTGCAAATTGAACTTCTGCAGAAGCAGATGTTGCGTTTTCATTATAAACATTTATGTAGTAGTTTGAAGAAGTTGCAGCAGCTTGTGTAGATGAGGTATAAAACGAATTTAATTGTCCTTCATCACCACTCCACATACCAGTAGTAACAATCTCAACTTTACCAGTTACTTGGTCAAATTCACCAAATCTTTTATAAATACCGGTTGAAATTGAACCACCCTGTGCACCTAATTTATCACCACCTGTTAGGTATTTGTTAATAATTTGTGATAATTGCTCAGATGTAAGATTTCCTTGTTGACCATTTAAGTATGATGCCAACTCGGTTGTTAAATTTACTCCGGCTTGTCCTGTAATTTGTGCCATATCTTTTTAATTCCTCGTTTTATTATCTTGGTTGTACATAAGTAATTGTAACTGGGATAGATTGAGAACCACCAGTTTCGTTACCATATACTGTCAATGTTGTCTTAATTGTTGTTGTAATGTTTGGATTAGGAATGAAAGTAAATGTTAATCCTCTTTCTACTGCTGCAGTTGTTGTGATTTCATCACCCAAAAATACAGGAATAGTACCACTTCCAGCAGCCAATCCAGCTCCAACAATAGAACCAGCATTTTTATTAGCAAGAACTAATGTGTATCCAGCTTGTGTATTACCACTTGGAGATGTTGTTGGTGATAAAGATACTTGACCTGAATTTTGATTTACCGAAATAGATGGAACACCAAATTCCACTTTAGGGATTTTAGTAGTACCTTTTGGTAAAGTTACCAATTTGTATCTTAATACTTGTGTTTCATCCGGAGATGCTTCAGTTACCGGAATTGCTTTAATTGCTGCATCATAATATGCAGAACCAAGTGGGTGTGCAGGTTCGTATAAAGTGTAATCGATTTCATCATCACCTAATGCGAACTTTGTAATGTTTAACCCTTCGCCAGTTGCTAATTTTTCTCTTCCTTTTTTTGTAAGGATAGCATCAACGGTAATTGCGGTATTGTCTAAATAAGCCATAATTTATTTTTCCTTGTTTACTTTCAGTATATAAATATAAGTATTTTTTAATTTTGTAATAATAAATATTATTCTACTATTAATATTGGTTCTCCACTACCACGTCCCGTATCATTTACTTTCAATGTATTTGGATTAGTTGTGAATGTTACAACAGGTGAACCACCATCTAAAGTAGTCAATTCAGTTTGTTTTGAACCTTTAAAATATGAATTTTCTAATCCAGTTGGTAAATCTCCCACATTTCTATAATGTAATGGGAAATATCCATCTAAAGGAGTAACTTGAACAATTTTACCACCAACCGCTGGATTTGGAGATTCATTTCCATCAGAACCAGTAAATGGTAATATTGTAACTTTGGTATCATAAAAAGTTTTTGTAACCAATTCAGTACCCAATGAAGCATCAGATGTGTTTACATTTTGAGGAACATCAACTTGATAACTTTCTTTAATACTAAATATCTTAACTCTTTCCTTTACAACATTTCCCCATAAATCTAAATAAGTTCTAATACTATGTGAACCACTTGCCCAAACACCAAATCCTTTTGTTGTTATTGAATCTGGGTCCATACCAACTGCAATTAATGTAGATGCATCGTAAGAACCTAATAATGATGCACCTAATTTAGCATCAATATTAAATACAATACCTCCCATATCCGAACCTGAATTTACTGTCATAAATCCATATTGTGCAGAATTATCAGTTGTTTTATGTGTTCCTTCTAAACCTATATTTTCAGCAATTAATTCAGATACATTTGTATCAGTAATAGTTCCTTCATATTGTGGATTAGTTACATCAAACGATACCTTTTCAGTAGCAGATAATGTTACTTCAATTCCTTCGTTTGTTGCAGTTACGACTGTATCATCTTTAGTATTGATTGTTACTTCAAAATCATTTTTTTCAGATGTTGGTTTTTTCCACTTTACTTTACTTCTTTCTAATATATGTGGTTCAATTAAAAGACCAGAAGAAACTTTTGCTCTTGCAGGAACTAATGATTCTAATGTATCAAATAATGATTTATCGATATATCGTACTAACTGAATATACTCGTTAAAATTTAAATCAAATCTTTGGAAATAATAATTTCTTAATCTTGTTAAATCAGAATATGAATCATTATATTCATCTTGTGGATTTCCAATATAATCATCAATATTAAAATTACCCAACGATTTAAGGATATCCATATTAATCTCTTTAATTGGAGAGAAGAACAATCCTAACCTATCAGTATCTATTGGTGCAGTATCAAATGATTTTTTAGTTGCACGAGATTTATAATCCAACGATACGCCATTAACTGAAGTTTGAGTTATTTCATCACCATTTAAATCATATTGTGTTTCAAAGCGGAATTTGTTTCCAACATTGAATCCACTTTGAGGAACGATTGCAGTTACATCTCTATCATATGGAGTATAGTTGTATGGATATGTAGTAATTGAACTAAATCCACTAGCAACTGATGCTGTTTGATATGATTGAATGTATGCCACATTCTTAATATCAGTTTCAACACCTCTATTTTTTGGATATTCAAAATCATTTCTAAAAATCAAATCAGTAGTAGATGCAGAAACATGGTTTCCATCAATACCATCTGGTATTAAAGCGTGATTATCAATACGAGATTCGGAAAGTGCATTAGTCCATAATCTAAATTCATCAACCAAACCGTTAAAGTATGGAGTTTCACCCCCTATAACTAATTCAGAACCACTCTTCCACGATGTTGAACCACTTGTTAATAAAAGTTGTAATGAACCAGAGTTTCTAATTCTTCCATTAAATCCTTCTTTAACATAAACTTTAAATAACTCATTACCACCATTTACTGTTTTATTGATTGCAATGTGATAGTAATCATCTTGGAATAGTGGTAAATCTTCAGTTACTTCATAATTCACAACACCACTTTCACTTATTGAAAATTTAATTCTACCTAAATAGTTAGAACCACTTTCGATTTCTAATTTCCAACCATCAGTTTTTGCTATTATCTGACTATCTTTTTGAGTTGTATTAATTCTAAATTCAACTGAATTTGGATGGTCACCATTGTAATCTTTCCAATCTACTGAAATTTGTGATGAACCACTCACATTTATTGCAGCAGTTCTATCTTCAAATGTAAATTTAGTTGTACCAGATGTAGTTGGGTCTTGTGGTCCACCAAACTCCATTATTGTTAATAATGATGCAGGAATACCATAACAAGCCATTGCAGCATTTAGTGCTCTTTTTGTACCTTTATGTTTGTTAAGATATGGTAAGTTATTTAATAATCTTCTCCAAATCTCATTTTGTCTATCCTTACCACTCATTGATGAAACATCAGTTCCATCCTTATGTTTCCCGAATGCGTATTCCCATAGATATTGTGATTTTACACCCATATCAGCATCCCATCCAAGAGATTCTAACATATGATAAACCAAATCATCTTTAATACCAACTTCGTATTTTTGTTCTATTTTTTTAGATTGTTGTAAACCTTTGATATACAGCCATAAGATATCAAAGTGTTGAGCAATCATATTAAAGAATAAGATAAATTCTTGTCCTTCATCATCATCTCTAATATGCTGTGGTAAATTATTTACTAAATTTGATTTGTTGTATAAATCATAATTTTGAGCAGATGCATAAATCGAATCATACCAACTATCAACCGTTGTATCAGTTGATAATAATATACCATTTGTATCATATGGATATGTCCAAGAAGCTGCAGAACTTGTTGTATATGACGATGATGTGTATAAGAATTTTTCAAATGCATCAAAATCATTTTTAACTTTAGCAATTTTTGTAACATATGAATTTGCTTCATTAACCGCAGTTAATGAACCTGTCCAACTTGAACCACTTGTTACATTTGTATATTTTTCATTATAAAATTCTATTAATTTAATTTTATATATGAAATTATCAACACGTTCTGCTGCTGATGAATATTTTACAAAATTATCCCACCAATATGTTTGTTCACCATCCACTAACAATGAACCACTTTCTACTTTTGAAGTAGATACAAATTGAATGTCTAAATTATCTAATGAAAATTCAGAAGATGATATAAATTGATTTACTAAATCAGTTGATGTAGATGAACCACTTGCTATTAAATCATCTAAAATTTGATATCCAATATCATCACCCAATTCCAAATCAAAATTTGGAGTTAATGGAGTGCAATTATTAGCAATATCACCTACAATAGAAATTTGTTCAATTATTGGTATAGATTGAACTTTAGAAATCCAAATTGTTTGGTTTTCTTGTATTGTTGTTGGTAATGGTTCGTATAATTTTAAAACTAATGATTTAGGATTATTTAATTTTTTCTTATATTTTCTACCGTTGGAATCAAATCCTTCATCATATTTTGCAAATGTTTCAGTATCAACTCCCCATGTTGCAATTAATTTATTATCACCACCACCAAAATGTACATAGTGAGTTAATAAATTAGAAATTTCATTTTTAAAAATAGATGTATCAAAGTGTGCATTAAAAGCAGTTCTAATATCAGATATTACATTACCTCTATTTAATCTTAAATCTCCTTTATCAAATACTAAAGTTACTTCTTCAATTTTACCTTGTGTAGCAGAATCACCTTCTATATTAGTTGGTACTAATAATAGTTTAAATTCAATTTTATCAGTATCTTCACTATATCCTAATTTTGATTTTTTAAGTACTGACTCTACATTGAAAGTAGTTTTACCAGATGCAGGAAATCTTCCTAACGCAAATTGTGAATCTACTTTATTAACATAAACATCAATAAAATTTGTATTGATTGATGCCCAAACTATATCGAAATCTACATTAAATCCAACAAAATCTTTTCCTCTAATAACCGATGGATACGAAATATTTGTAATATCTGGTCCTGGTAAATAAGTTCTTTGAACTACATTTATTGATATTGTTTGTGTAGAACTACTACCACCTCTATTAGATACTGCTTGTAAATAAAGAGTGTGATTACCAATACGATTTAATTCACTATTTGATAAATTTAAAGTACCATTTGGTGTCAATTTTCTTGTAATACTACCCAATGACATTTCAACATATTCTGCGTTATTCGCTGAATATGGAATTGAAAGAGGATTTGAATCATTTATGTTCCAAGTAAATTGTGTACCAACTGATAATGTAGGTGCACTTGCTGCTGGAGCTATATTATTTTTTGTTGCTAAAACATTTACATTTACTACACCTCCATTCAAATTTATTTGAACATCCTGGTTGGTGTAATCTTTGTTTGAAACCGAAACGATTGATTTATATTGTTCCCCTACATTTTGTCTCTCAAATTTAATCCATTTAGATGTTGTAGATATGTTTGAATTAGCATTAACTAACCCACTTTCAAATTCAGTAATATATTTTATAACATTATTTGAGTACACATCTGCTTTAATTGCAACAGTTGTTCCATTTGTTGGTGCAGATGGTTGAGTATTTGCTTCAAATGTAAAAGATAAATTATAATACGGAGAACCACCTGGTTCTATTGTAGTTGATGCACCGGTCGTTCTATTTAAAATATAAGTTCTATATACTTGTGAAGTAGTTGTAGATGTAGATGCAGAACCACCACCACCTACTGTAGTCCCACCACCGCCACCGGTTTGTGAACCTCCAAGTATATCATTAACTCCACTATTGTAATCTGAACTTTGCATCTATTTTTATATTCCTCTTAATTATTTATTATAAATCATTGATAAATTATCACCACCACCATAACCACCGCCGTAGCTTGCACCACCGCCTCCGCCTCCACTTCCTGCACTACTACCTCCACTATTTGTAATTATTTGAGATGATATTATAAAAGTTTCAACTGATGTTGAACTTCCATTTTTTACACTTATAGTTTTTGGTGTAAGTAATTCGGCTTCAGTATATTGAAGAGTGTGAGGTGTTGTGTTATAGGTATTAACATCATCAATGTATATTGCACCACCTTGTGGTGATGAATTTATAGTAAATGATATTGTTCGCGTTGATGGACTTGCAGATATGGTAGAACCACCACCACCGCCACCACCACCGGTGTTACCATTAATATATGTATATTGGTCGACCATAATATTTTTCTTTTATATAAGTATTTTTATGGAAACAAAATTGGTTTTATTAATCCATCTTTTATAAGAGAATCATATACACTTTTTATTGTACCACCGATTTCCTTATGTTTATTTGTTACCAATCTTATACACTCCAATTTATCGTTATTTTTAAATTTATCACCACCTTGCCAATGATAGTATGAGTTTTCATTTTCTAATACTTCAAAATCCAATCCATAATACTCAACTATTCTTTGTAACAAGTGTTCACAAATATAATGTGATGCTAAAGATTTATTAGAATCTAATTCTGAATTTTTTTCATTTAACATCTTTTCATTTGTTAAAAACCAATTTTTGAGTTTTTTATATGACTCTACATAATATTTTAATAATCCATTATTTCCTTTCATTCTAACTAATCCAGTTGAAAACGAAACTCCGGATTTACTATTCCATTCTGGTATTTGTTCGGATATATCAAAAGTGTTAATAATATCTAAACAATCTTTTGCATAACCACTTTGCTGTTTTTTTACTACCGAATCCACCCATACAAATGAGTTTGGATTTTTAAAATTTAATGGTGAATGTAAAAATACATCACCATCTAAAATCATATAATCATCAATTCGGTTTTCCCATATGTAGAATTTTAAATCATCAAAAAATTTATAATCTATATGGTTTGTGGTAAAGGTTTCATCTACATATTCTCCCAATCTTTCTATCGCATCAGATGTACCATATAACACAGTTTCATAACCTAAATCTTTTGCCATTTGAATTGATACATAAAACATATCATAAATAAATGGTGAATGTAACTGATTTTTTTCTTTTTGTTGTAACCCCCAAATTAGTTTCATCTATTATCGAATATTAAACATATTATCTTTATTTCCTAAATAATTTGCATTACTAAAGGTTGAATCACCTGCACTACCATATCCACCACCGCCTCCGCTGTAGTAATTAGTACCACCTCCACCACTTCCACCTGTGCTTGGTGTTGGTTCAACCGTTGGCTGTGGTTGTCTTTCTTTAGGTGTTTCTCTAACATCACCATCAACACTTATTGAACCATCTACATATGATAATTGTTGATAATCATACTCATTAATTTTTGTTTGAGTAGTATTACCATTTTTATCAGTATATTTTATTGTTGATGTTGTTGCCCACCCATACCATGTTTTATCTATAATTTTAGGAGATGGATTAGAAGGTGGTATTGGAGCTTTTGGTGTAGGTGTACCCACACTTACACTTTGATATACACAACTACCATCATCTTCTTGTGCAAGAGGATTGTAATTTAAAGCATTTTTATCCATACATCCTCTAACAATTCCTTGTTTATTTTGAAGAGCATTTGCTTGATATTGGGCACCAGATGTTATCGTTTTAAGAATTTCACTTACATTATCTAAAGTTTGTTGTTCAGATTTAGTAAGGATATTTTCTTGTTGTATGGATTGTGATGGTAAGTATTTATTTAAAACATTTATTAAAATGGAATTTAATTTTTCCGTAATCTCACCAATTGATAACTCAACATTAACTTTAGAAGATGTTGGTTTACCATATGTATTTGATGTAATGTTATAATCCTTATTTTCAATATAATAGTGTGCACCTTCAACTAATTTTTCTCTTACCTGTTTAATAAACAATTCCCAATTTTGTATTTTAAATTCGGATTGTATTAATTTTATATAAGTTTCACCTTCAGATACAGTTCCTTTCAAAGTTAAAAATGTTTTCAAAACATCTTCAACCTTAATTGATTCAACCATTGCTTTTACAAAATAAATTGTATCATCTCTAAAATTACCACCATTTAAAACAAGATTTAATCTTTGTTGTAAATCTTCGTAAACTTTTTCGTTTTCATCTTCTAATGGAAGAACTCTTATTTCAGTACGAGTTGGTGAAATTTCATGTATCCATAATTTATCTTTATCTATCTCTTCCGAACCTACTCTTCTATTTAAAAGATTTACTTGTGTCTTAAAAATACCATTAGAATACCCCGCTTCTGTGATTAATTTTTCGGTATCGATAATATACTCATCTGCACCATTTAATCTCTTATTTGAGGAGTTATTTGTTAATAGAAAGTATTTTCGTATATTTTCATTATCTAAATGAATATATCTAACCAGTTCACCGGAATCACCTTGTGGTAACTGATTATCGTTAGAATCAAATAAAATAAATTCAATCATATCAGATATACCAAGTCCAAAATAAGCCTTCCCAACTTCTCTTTCGAAGATGGCTCTATCTTTGGCATTTACTTTATACCCTTTTTTATCTACTATTTCTTTGAATCCTTTTATTGCCATTTTTATTTATTATTTTGAACTTATAAAGTTAGATATTGCATTTGCAAAATCAGCAGCAACTCTTCCTAATTCAGTTTGTAAAGTTGTGATTGTTGAATTTGCTCTATCTATTGCTTCTTTAGATTGTTTTTGTATTTGTACAAAAGTTTCCTTCTCTGCCAATAAACCTTGTAATGATGCTTCACGAGAAACCCTTTCCACCGCTTCTTTTGTACCCTTTGTTAATGCTGCTTGTAAATCAACGGTTACTTGTTTTAATGATTCGGTAACTGCATCTCTTTCATTATCAGCAGATGCCTTTAGTAGTTTTTGTAAATCCAATTCTTCATTTAATTGTTGAATTTGATTTCGAAGATTTGAATTTTCAGTTGTTAAATCATCAACATTTTTTTGTAAATCTTTTATATCCTGTAATGCAGCATCTAATTGTGCTCTTAAATCATCATAGGTTTCCTTTAAAACAACTGCAGGTGCATCTTTTTGTGGTGCACCTATTAATTCATCTACAACTACATCAACCGCTTTTACTAATTGAGTTTCGTTATATACTGGTCTTTCTACATAACCAAAAGTATCACCATCAGTTTTAACAGCAGTATCAACAATAATAGTTCCATCATCTGTCACTTGTTGATTTAAAGCTGCTGAACCACTTTTGATGAGTTCTGATAATATGAATTCGTTATCTAATGCCATATTATTTCTCTACTAAAAATGTTAGGTCTTTATCTGAAAAATATTCGATTACACCATCTCTATCTATTTTTATTTCAATATAGTATTCTCGATTAGTTTCCCAATTTGATAAATTTAATTTAAAAAAGTTACCATTTCCATCACAACTTACTTTTGTATAATCACCAAAAGGTATAATAACCTCATCGGTAATAACATCTTTAATTTGATAATAGGTGGTTGCTGGTAAGTATTTTACATCATTATATGCATATAAATTAGTATAAGTTTTCAAAGGATATTTTTCTCTTGCAAAAACTCTAATCTCTGGTTTACTTGCTAATTTATATCTTGTTTTTAATCTTTTAAAAGTTACATGAATATCATCAGATGTAAGTTCAGTTAATGAACCAGTTGTAAATGATGAATCATCCCAACCAATTCTTAATTTTGGTTGATAGATAGTATTAGTTTCTTTTGAAAAGAATTTTAATTGACCATAATCGTTTGTATCATTTTCATATACTGAATTGTGTTTCAGTATGAATCCATTATTTGGTAGTGAACCACTTAACCATTGTTCAACAATAGATTTTACATTAATACATAAATCAGATGTCTCATAATCGAATGATTGAGTTGCTTGAGAAGATGTGTACCAAGTACCACCTCTACCATTATACGAACCGGTAGAACCAGCAGAAAGTGAATCTGCTAATAACCAATTTGTTCCACTTGTTTTATGATTCCATGTTATACCATCAGTAGAAATTTCATCAAAACGAGTACCGATTCCCATTTCCCAACTTTGAGAAACAGCATGTGCATATATTGAATATGATAATGGTATTTCCGATGATTCACATTCTTTCAAAACTAATTCAGCAGATGTTAAATCTATTTCGTTAGATACTATTGATGATGATAAATTAGTTAAATCAAATTGTATAAAAGAACGGGCAATATCTTTAAGACTTCCATAATAAGTTTTGGAAACCTCTAATATTTCATCCAACCCAGTATTCTGTGTTGGCTGTTGTAAATAAATTGATGCATCTTTTGATGCTGTTATAAAATGATACATTAAACAACCCTCCCCTTAATATCTTGATTTGGAAACTTAACCTCAAATATCGAAGGGTCTAACGAAGGGTAAACCATTTTACCTTTTGTAGCTGCTTGAATATTATATGAGTGTTTAGAGTAGTTACCCAAACATTTGTTTACAATTTGACACTTTGGAACTGATTGGACACCTTCAACACCCGCAATTAATAATTCCACTTCGGATATATTAATAGCCATATTAAATGTCCAATTATCGATATTGAAATATTCTTTAAGTTCGTTGATACAACGAGTTAATACTTCTCTTTTGTTGTATCCACCATAAGTTCTGATTTCAAAATCAACACCAATATTAATAATAAATCCATCCAAAAGATTCACACCATCAGTCAATAAACGATATTCGTTCATATATGTTTTTAGATTCTCTTTAACTGCTCTATTGAGGAATGATAAATTTTTATTTGAATCATATCCTAACACATATAGGTTAATTGCAAATGGATTATTTTTTTCTTGTATATTGTTTTTCTTGCCAATTAAGAATTTTTGAACTTCATCTTTGATTTCTTGTTCGGTAGAATTTTTATTTTTTAATTGTTGAACCAACCCAGCAAACTCATCTAAAACATCAGGGTTTGCAAGAATAGATGACGGTGAATTATTATCTAATTCTCCATCTGGTGCACAATATGCTTTTGCAATACCACCATATTTTGCAGGTAGTGATAATGCTCTTACTTGATAATCTTTACGAGTCACTGCACGATTTTGAGAACCAAAGTTTGCCAAAGCATTTTCTCTAATTTCCTCAATCGTTTCCTCACCTCTACCACCTGTTGCCGGAGTTTCATTTTCAACCGCAACCGATGCTTTCATTGCATTATATAATCTTAATTGTTGTGATGTAAATGATGTAACATCATCATCAAATTCAATTCTATCTATTTTAGTTAATTCACCTTTTGGTACATTTGATTCAACACCACCACCTGCTAAATATTTTACAGTCATTGTAGTATTAGAAGGTGCCTGACCGTAAGTGTTTGTTTTTAAGAAATTAGCAGGGTCAAATGATGAACCTAATTTATTAATAGATGAATTCAATCCCAATCCTACATTTTTAAAATTAGGAATAAGAGTTTCATCTGAATCGGATGTACCACCACCAAATACAATAGTTGTAGTATTATCTTCATTAATTTGTTTAACAAATCTACGAGATGTTTTAATAAGTTTTAATACATTTGGTACTGAATCTTTAAATTGAACTAAATCCTTATCAGTTTGTTCTGATACTGGATAATCAACATAAACCATTTCTTGTGCAAGATATGGAACTTCATACCACTTATTTCCATTAGAATCTCTAACATCGTAAATATCAATTACATTTGTAGATGCTAAATCAATTTTAGAAAATTGTTGAGCAGAACCAAAATTAACATCTTGTGATAATAAAACACCAGATATTGCATTTACATATTTTTTTACCAAATATAATGATGGAACTCCGTTTGTCTTTTCGTAAATTGTAATTTCTCGTTCATCATCTGAATTGAAATCTAATAGTTCGGTTGTTCTGAAGGTTACACCCTTTGGACCAGATACTAACATACCTTCTTTTATTCGAAGATAATAATCAGAATCGGGTTGCACAGTCAAACCAGTACCTGTTGCTGGAACTAATTGATAAACTGAAAGTTTTACTAAAGCTGGAGATGTTACCTTTGGTTTATAACCCAAATATTGTGCAAGTGCAAGTACATTTGATTTATCCTCTGCATATAACATCATTGATTCTTTTAATGAATCATCAGTATAATATGAAAGTACATCACCCAAATATGCTGCCATTTCAATAAACATCATACCAGGTGAAGATTCATTAAAATCAGAATAAGTTTTAGGGAAATAAGTTTTTGCGTATTCGATTAAATTATCTCTAAATGCAGAGAAATCTTTATTAAGATACTTTATATCTCTACCCTTATTACTCTTTCTTGTTATACTATTTAGTGCCATTTATTTTATCCTTGTATCGTAAATGTTATTTGTTGTGTTTCAATTTGATTACCAACCGTAAACTGAATATTCATATTTGCAATATGTCTATCTTTCATCTCATCAGTCATTTGTATATCGATTTCTTCTATATTAATATACGGTAACCAATAATTTACATTTTTTGTTATAGTTTCCTGTAACTTTGTTTCAAACTCACTATCCATTGGCTCGAAAAGAAGTTCATGTAATCCAGTACCAAAATTTGGTTGCATTACTCTTTCTCCTTTTTTAGTAGAAAGTAAATTTCTTAAATTTGCCTTAGCTTGTTCAAATGAAGAAAACGCCTGATTAAAATATCCAGTGTTTCCTCGTTGGACAGGTAAAGTAATACCATAAGCATAATCATTAAACTCTTTGGTATCTTTTACAACTTTTCTATCTAATACATATGCCATAATTATTTACCTCCACATTTATCACAACCACACTTACCTTTTCTTAATCTATTAATAAAACGACAAAATTCATAACCACCGAAAGTGCAAGATATTAAAAATACTACTAAAACTTCAAATGGTACAAACATATTATTTTTTAAACCTCTTAACTAATTCAGAATTATCTCTATTAAGAATTCTATCTAAACCTGCTAATCCGGTTGTTACACCCAAACCAGTTTTTTTAGAACTACCACCCATAGCCATATCACCATACCCCATTTTAGCTGCCATTTGATTTCTCATAGCACCTAACCCCACTTGAGCGGTTATTGGGTTATCGAATGAAACGGTTTCATCAATATCAGGTTCCGCATCCATATAATTAGGTACATAAGATGCTGCCTCTTGTATTGGTTGTTGTGTTTGGAAATTATCTAAAACCGATGAACCACCCCCAACTGGTCCTGCAGTTCTTTGTGCAGAAGTAAATGGTTGTGTCTGATTTAATATGTTATTTAGAATCGGATTCTTTGTAAATTGTTTTTGTGTAACTTCATTTACTTTTTGAGTTTGTTGTACTTGTTGAGTTTGTCTTTCTTTTTGTAAAAGACTTTCTGCAAGTGCAAACGGGTCTAATTCTACATCTTCAACCGGTGTAGATTTTCTTTCTTGTAAAACTTTCATCTTTTTTTCAACCTCTTCCTTTACTAATTTTGGAAGTTGTTTTTTGATTTCTTGTTCTACAACTAACTTAATAATTTGTGCTAATTTTTTACTATCCATTACAAAATATATTATTTTACTTCTATAAATATATAATTCGTAGATTTTGGATAGTAAATACTATGATTGTCTTTCTTCTTTGGATAATGTGTAAAATCCAAAATATTCCCAATGCCACGCTTCATCCATACCTGTACCATCTGCTAATCTATATGGATTATACCAACCAAATGTAGGACCATTTTTTGATAACCAATTATAAATTTTTGAATGGCTTCTAGTATATTTTGCTGCAGCAGGGGATGCACGATTTACTCCTAAATCGTTTGCTTTATTTTGTTGTACTCCACATATTTCACCAAAATCAATTGCAAGACCCCATCCATGTGGTGAAGACCCCGGTTTTGCTGCACTACTTGGACCATATTTTGCATAACAAGCAACTTGTCCTGCATAATCTCTATATGTTGATGATACTGACCATTTTACACCATCCTTTTTCGCTTTAGCAAGAAGTTTATTATACATCTTTGCTGCTTCAATGTGTAACATTCCACTACCATATGATGAATCAATTGGTGATAATTTTTTAGTATCTAACCTACCATTTTTTTCTTCTTTTGTAGACCCAGGTGGTTTAGGTGGAGCTGATGCACCGATGTTGGTATCAAGTGTTGGTGGAGTACCAGTATCTTCTTCATCATCAACTGTTGCACCAGATGCATTTTTTTTACGCTCCGTTCTTGTTATAACTCTTACGCTTGTAATGGTAACTTCCTCAGCTTCCCAATTAATTTTTTTAGCAGTATAAGTTATTGGTTGAGCAGTTTCAAATTCTTCATCTTTTGGTATTCTACCCAATATTCTTTTAGTTTCACCAATTTCAGTATCAGGAGTATCATCATCTTTTTCATTTTCATTTCGTAAATCTTCTTCAGGTGAATCACCCGCATCCATAGGTTCAGCATCAAAAGGTTGTTCCATACTATATCCAGTCCAATTTGCAACACCAGGAATTGGTATTGGAGATGGTGGTACTAATCCAGTAGTAATATAAACTCCACCTACTGTTTGTAGATGTTGTTGGATTAATGTAATCAACGCATCAATAAATACTTCGCTATTATCAGTTGGTTTTGCCATATATTATTTTGCACAATCTGGGGGTAATACAAATCCTAAATAACTTTTAGGTGTCTTTTGAAACACACCACATCCATTTCTATTAAATCCTCCACCACTTGTGTTTCCTTCAATTGTTATAACTCTTCCTTTTACAACTCCACTAACAATTCCAATATGGTGAGCATGAACTTCAGTACCATATAAAACAGCAGCACCAATTTTTGGAGTTTTTGACCAATATCCATTTTTCTTAGCCCAAACTACCCAATTTTGACAACCTGCCGAACCAGGAGGTGTTTTTAACCCCGCTTCCTTCCACCAAGTTGTAACTGCAGATGCACACCAATACCAACCCTCACCTGAAGATTTGACCTTTGCTTGGTTATTTAAACCCGCATCCCCAACCATTTTATCAATACGACCTGCTGCAGGTTTTTGAACTCCACCTGGAAATCCACCATAGTTTTTACCCGGTGGTGTTCCTGTTTCAACAATACCAATATCTCTTTTTGCTGCTGCTACAACTTTTATACCTGATGGACATTTTATTTCATCTGGGGTAAGTGCCTCTACTGCTGCTATTTCATCTGCGGTTAGGGGGACTGATGGTGCATTTTTAACACCAGATTGAATTTCTTGTGTTTTTAATTTAATATATTCATCCGCAGTACTTTTTTCTTCATCGGATGTGTTTGGATTTGACAATATTTGCTGTGCACCATTTATTTCTTGTTGAGCTGCTGCAACATCATCTGGTGTCATTGGTTCATCTTTAACATCTACCAATTTATCTGCAAGTTCGTTTGCTTTCTCTTCTGGAATTAAAATTGTAGCATCAACAACACCCCAAGTACCAGCATTAGTTATTGTATTAGAAACTTGTGATAAATGTATCATAACTCCTACCGGTGTTATGGTTGGTTTCGGTGGTGGAAATAAATTCATTACTGCCATAGTATTCTCCTTTATTCGTAAATAGAAACATGCATCGGGTCAAAGTTTCTTAACCACGTCATTCCTTTTGATTTAAAAATAGCAGCAACTTCTAAAAACCCTTTATCAAAATCAGTAAATTCTCTAATTTTTCCAGCTTTAGTGTATATACCATCTGCTCCAAATTTAACACCATAAGGATATTTAATAGTATTCATATCAATAGCAGTACCCCAACTATGATTTGATAATCGAGTACCACCAGTAACATTTCTAACAGCTAAACCACCTGCACAATTTTCAATATATTTTTGTAACCCTTTTGCTTTTATCTCATTAATAGCAGGTTGTACTACTGCTGCAAGGTCTTTATGTACTGTGATTTTTTTACCTCCACCTGAAGTTGGAAATATAATTTGTGTACAATTTTTTTTAATATATTCTGGATTTTGTGCATACCATGTTCTAGCACCATCACTACTTTGTACTTGAAAATTGGGTGAAGGACCTTGTCCTAATGCAGGCCAAATACCATTTCCACATTTTTCAAGTAATACTAAATCTTTTCCAACACCTTTAGCTGATTTTGGTAAACTTGTCACCGGTGTATCAGATGGTGGTTGATTAGATTGTATTTCTGCTTGTCTTTGAATAACTTCATCTCTATTTACATCTTTGTTGTGAGATAATGCTTGAGCTGAACTTCCAAATGATTGTTCGTATATTTTTTGAGTTTTTGGATATTCTACATTTATATCTTTTTTAATAGCCTCTCCCTCTTCTACATCCTCTTCCGAAAGTTCAAAGGTTTCAACTGGTGTTGGTGCAGGTGGTGTAAATTCACTAACACCTAACCAATATGCTTGAAACGCAGGACCCATATTTGTAAGAATTGCATGTTCACCTGATGATTGTTGGAAAGCTGTGTTTAGTACTCCAAGTAAAGTTGAATACATACTTTGTGGATTACCTTGCTTAACACTAATACCATTTACGGTATCAAATCCTCTTTTTACAAGGGCATCATATTCTTGAACTAATTTTGCTGCAAAATCTTCCATAGAACCAATTGACCTTTGGTTTTGCATATAACTCAACATATTTTGTTTAAAAATATCGTAAGACATTATTCAGTAAAATTTTGAGTTGATAACATTTCTTTTAATCTTGCCTTTAAAGCCTGAAAATCATTTTTGTTTTCAGGTCCGATTGCTGTTGGTCCAGATGGTGTTCTATACACTTGTTCAACGATTAAATCAATCATTTCCTCCAATAAATCTTTTAATGTATTTCCTCTAACTAAAGGTTCTGCTGCTTTATCAGTATTTGGTGATTTACCAGATGTATCGGTATTTAAAAATATTTTACCACTACCAGTTTTTACTAAAACATTTGAACTATTTCTATCGGTTGTTATATTAACATCCCCACCAAAATCTAAATCAGCACCCTGTCCATTATCAATTGAAAATTTACCATCTGAAATAAAACCGTAATTTCCTTTAGAATGAAAAACCATTTCACCTGTTTTTGCAGATAAAATAATTTTACCACTATTAATTAATAAATGGTCATCTCCCTTTAATGGATTTGGGTATCCTCCAAATTTACTTGGTGCGATTGATGTTGTTGCAGTAAATGGAATTTGGTATTCTCCACTTGACATTACAATAACACTACCATCGTTATTTACTTCTTCTTCGGTTAAATCACCCTCTTTTAAGTTAGTTAAACTAGCAGAATCTTGTCTATTACGAATTATAATAGTTGGTGAAAATACATTATTTGCATTATTATATCCACTAAAACGAATCGATTGTCCAAAACGAGTTTGAATTAGTTTATCACCTTCATATATTTTTAATTTATTTACCGGATTATGTTTGTAGTATGTACCCAATCCTTGAGTTTTATCTGCAGTTGCTGAAGTATCGGTGACAGTTCCTGTCTGCGAAGTTTTACTATAATCTTTAACTCCACCATTTTCCTTATCCTTCTCATTAAAAACATTTTGTCCTCTATTTTCTTCTGCAGAACCCTTACTCAATAATCCAGCAGGAGTTCGTTGATAATAATCAATACCACCAATTGTTATTAATTGTACTACTTCACCAATAAGTGGAATTTCAAAATCAGTTGTACTTACTGGTTTATATACTTGCAATCTTTCGGTTGGTGTAGTTTTATCGTTATATGGACGAACCACTACGCCATATACATCATACGAATCTTTTTCAGTAAAAATTTTTTTTAAATTTTCATTCTCAATTTTTTTTACTCTTTTATGATTCGTATCTAATATAACATCAACCACAATACCGGTTTTAACTTCCGGTGCAGATGGTTTGTTAGTATTTGATACTGATAGACTTGATTGTAATCTTTGACTCATTATTTCTTATCCAATTTTTGCTTTAATTCTTCTACTTCATATGTCAATTCATCAACCTTTTGTTCTTGAATATCCACTACTTCTTTAGCAGTTTGTTCCAAATCATTCAATAATTGTTGTTTTTCTTCATCACTCAAAAATCCGGTATCACCCTCTGCTTTGTGTTGAGATGAAATGATTCTTTGTGCAATAGCTGCAAGTTTAATTAAGGCATCATCGTTTTTAACCGATGTATCAACTAAATCTTTTATAATAGGACCAATTACTGCCATATCTCCAGCATGACGAATAACTTTCTTCATTTCAGCAATCAATTCTGAAATTCGCTGTTTCTTATTTACTTGATTTTCGTAAATATCCTTAAATAACCCAGAAAGATTTTTGCCAGGAAATAATTCAAAATCTGTGCTCATATTTTTATATATTAATTCAACATATAAATATGGTCAAATAAAAAACCTCACTTTTGGTGAGGTTTACTTATAAAAAAACTTTATGATTGCATATCGATAAAAATCTTCATTTTCTACTTTAAGTACTTCATGTAATGGATTGTTTTGTGTAAAATCTAAAATGACTATATTACCAAATTTAGGTTCAATTACATTACCATTTACTTTAATTTCACCACCATAACCGGGTTGGTAATCATCATTCAAATACATTAAGAAAACACATAATCTCTTTGTATCATCACCATCACTATGGTTTACTATAAAATCATCTTTAGTGTATAATGTAACTGTTGTTCCATGTACTATTTCTTTAAAAAAAAGTTCTCTGTTTATTATATCATCATCATATATTGTTGCAGGTATTTTAGTATATAGATTTGTTAGAATCTCAATCGATTCTGGTCTTGAAACTAATTTACCTTCACCCCAATACCAATGTTGAAATGTATTTCTTTTTAATTCATTTAAAAATGGAATATTTTCTTTTATTTGAGCGTATGTACCATATATTTTTAATTGCACATTTACGCGTTGGTCAACACTATTATGTCCTTCGATAGTACAACGAACATTATGTAAATTTGATTTTACGAATTCTAAATACTGATTGACATCGTATCCATATGGATTAAACATACCAGAATCAAATCTATACGAATCTATCCACGACAATAAACTTTCTTTTTTAAAGAAATCTTTTGAATCATTATATAAAGATTCATCAATATCTTTCAAATTAAATGTAAGATAACCAGTATTTAATAACTTATTTTTATCCAATATCATACTATGTTTTCTTTTTAAAGATACCGCGTTTTTGCTGTTCTTTGCGTGTTTTTTTAGCAATTTTTTTACGATGCTTATCTACTTTTTCACGATTTGTCATTATAATTTTTTCACCCTTATTGTAATTTTTGGAGTATAACCTTTTGGTAGTTCATTTCTTACACCAAGAAATGTTTCTACTTTATCTGCAAAGTATTCTATTTCTAATATTCTATCGGTAAGGTTCATTATAGTTTGAGAAGATGTGAACATCTCTTTGGCTTTTCTTGCCATATTAAGTTGAGATTCTTTTGGGAAGAATTCTTTTCTCATTGCCTGTGCAATTTGAGTCCAATCACTTACCTTATCAACAGTCTTTTCAGCAGAAATTTTTCTCATTTTAGATGAAAGATATTTTTCACCATGAGTATATCCTGCATCAGTAAACATATGTCCATGATTAGTTCTAACTACCGGATGTTCAGTATTGTGAAGTTTTACATCTGGTTTATGTTTTGATGTAGCCTCAACACTAATCATTTTTTTCGGTGATGAAATAAATGTATGTCCTTTAAGTGCAAGATTTGATTTACCTTTATAAGTTAAACAAGCCTTTAATGCATCTTTCAATGTTGGTTGTTTAATGATGTTTCGCATCTTATCACCATCTGGACCTGGTTTACCAACCTTCTTAACTAATTTCTTTTCTGCCTCATCGTGTCCTACCAATAATGCTGCGTTTACAACACCGATACCATTTGCGTTCATACCTTCACTCCAATCAGTAATTGTATCATGCAAATAAGCAACTTCCATCCCATCTATAATAGTATGGACTATTTCTAATTTTGGTTTATAAGCTCTATCTCTATTTTTTGCTAGGATGAACTTATCGCCAACTTCTTTAGAAACTATAATACATTCGTTTATCATTTTGACTAAACTTTTTTTTAATTATTTTTTAACTTGTTTATATGCCAAAACATTCGTTGGTTTCATAATAATCTCATTCCATAGAGATGTTTTATTTTCTTTACATTTATCCCAATTCCTACAAAGATTGTTTTCATTATCTGGGTAGGAAAAACGAAATAAATTTGCTGCTCTATTTCCTCTATCAGTTGCAAATGATTTTACATCTGATTGAAATGCGGCAACTAATCTACCTTCTAATTTTACTAATACATTACTTTCAGGCCTGAAGAATTCTTTTTGTTGAACGGTAAATGTGGATATTGAAAATGTATATCCAGATTTTAAACTATCAACTATATTCTTCAATCCTTGCGGTGATGTCCAATGATATGTTGTAATATCAATGTTAGTACTACCATAAGTATCTAATGTAAATTGTTTATTTAAAAGTATATAAGGTTCTATTGCACCTCTACTATAAAAGAAAGCAATTCTATCATTATCAAAATTAATAATGTAATCTTTAAACTCATCTTCGATTCCCCAAATTCTATGATTTACAAAATCTTCGATAAAATCTAAAACCATTTTTTTAGTAAAATTATCAAACAATTCAGTTTCAGTATATAACTGATAACCAAAGTATTTATTTACTAACTCAATTAATTGAGGATTATTATCTATTTGCCCACCTCTCGTATCAAATCCCTTTTTTTGTAATGCTAAAAATTCATAGCATATATCTTTCCATTCTGAAATAGAATGAAAGGATGTTTCTGGTTTTTGATATCCTCTAACTTCGTACATTTATTATTACTCTTCGTCTTTTATTTTACCACATTTTAAACACTCCAAATCCCCATCGTTATCACTATCACCCCAAACGTGTTCACATTGTCTATGTGCAAAATATACATCAATTTTACCGTCACCATCAAAATCAACACCATCCATTGTACCATCACCATCTTCATCTACTTCTACACCCGTTCTCGGTTGTGAAGATGTTGTTTCTTCTGGTTTATCAAAATTTATTGGTAATTGTTGAAATGTATCATTGATAGTTTCAGTTTTTGCATTTTGAATTGCAGTAGAAAAAGCATCTGGAATAATTGGTGAATGTTCTTTTGGTTCTGAATCTTTCATATCACCTGTATTACTTAATGATACACCATCTTCCTCATCCATCTTTTGAACTAACATCTTATCTTTATCAGTATCACTAAACCAATAATCGATAATTTTTCCATAAGAACCGATAAAGGCACCTAACATTAATAACAATAATTCTTTCCATTCTGCAGATGCAGATGTGTTTGTTGTAATTGCACCAAAAATACCTCCGATGATTATTACAAATGAACCTAATACTAACGCAGTAATGTACCATCTGCGTTTCATCATACTATTTAACAAATCCTTAAAACCACTCGGTGGTTGATTATTTTCTGCCATGTCTTTTACCCTCTTGTGTTGCATGATACATTGCCCATGCTAAAAATAATATAAAAAATGATGTAACTCCTATTTTGTACCAATCCATAAATATATGTATTAAAGTCTATAATAAATATATAAAATAAAAAACCCAACATAAAAATGGTGGGTTCTCTATATAAAAATTAATTTTATACTATTTAATTTTTTTCTTTACAATGTAGTTTTGTAAAACTAAAGTATCCATTTCACAATTTAAAAAAGTTTCAATTGCAGTTTTTGGGTCTAAAACCATTGTTTGGTCTTTTAAATTGAATGATGTATTTAACACAATTGGATATCCATTATCAATCTCCAATTGATTTAATAATTTGTAGATACGAGTGTGTTGTCTATTATTAAGAGTTTGAATTCTAGCAGAACCATCAATATGAGTAATTGCAGGTAAATTGTTTCGGTGTTCTTCTTTAACTTTTACAACCTGATTCATATAAGGTACTAAATGTTTGTAATTAAAATACTTTAATCTCTCTTCCTCTTTTACAATTGGAGCAAAAGGTCTAAACCCTTCTCTTTTTTTAATTACTCTATTTACTCTTGCTTTCATTTGAGGGTCTCGTGGATTAGCAAAAATAGAACGATTCCCCAATGCTCGAGAACCAAACTCCATTCTCCCTTCGAACCAACCAATGACATTTCCATCAGTAATCTCTCTACTGATAATAGGAATAATTTCGGAATAGTTTTTATATTCATACCAAATATCATCTTCGTATTTATCTAATGTTTCTTTAATAATTTCGTTTGAATAAGCAGGCCCTAAATATGGATTGATATTTTTTACTCTATCTTTGTTATTCAATTCATTATACCAATAATATAACCCAGCACCAATTGCAGAACCAGCATCAGATGGTGCAGGTGGAATCCAAACACCCTTATAAGGAGTCAAATCAGTAATCTTACCATTTGCAGTTCCATTGTACGCACATCCACCACTTACACATAAATTGTTAGTTGGCCTTAATGCAATAGAACGATTTAGAATTCTAAAAAAGTATTTTTCATAAATTGTTTGAACTGCTGATGCTAAATCTTTATGTTGTTGAGTAAGCTCTTCTTCTGGCAATCTATTTGTCAATTCTAAATGTTGTCCTAATTTTTCATTGAACATCAATTCATCTGACCAATCAAAATCAAACATTTCCATATTCAATTCAAATCCACCATCATCGGTAGGTTGAATGATATCATTAAATTTAGATAAATAAGTGTAAGGATTACCATAAGGTGCTAACCCCATCACTTTGTATTCACCCTCATTTGGTTTGAATCCTAAAAACGCAGTAAATGCAGAATAAAACATTCCCAATGAATGTGGGAAATCAATAGATTGTAATTTAATAATTCTATTCTCTTCACCATATGCAATAACTGCAGATTCCCATTCACCAACACCATCAACTGATACAATCATTGCCTTATCATACGGTGATGTATAAAATGAATATGCTAAATGTGAAAAATGGTGTTCTGAATAAAATAAATTTGATTTAGGAAATAGGTTTTTTATTTCTTTTTCTACATTTTTGTAATCCTTTTTATTTCTATGTAGAATTTGTTGTCTATGAACTTCTCTAAATATACCACCTCTTTTAGTAGTTTTATTTATTCTATCCATTTTAAGTGATGGATTCTCATAGAAACAAACCGTATCAATATCATCGGTAGTGATTTTATTTTCACTTAATAACCAATTTATGGTATTGATTGGAAATGATGAATCGTGTTTTATACCAGTGAATCTTTCTTCTTCACATGCACCAATAACTTCACCATTTTTAATTAATGCAGCTGCAGAATCGTGATAACCACAACTTATTCCTAAAATGTAACAATTAGTCTTCATCTTCAAATATATCCTCTTCGTAATCTATTTTTGAACTATCTATCCAAAAAGGTTTTTCTCTTACTGAAAAATCCCCATTTTCTAAATATTCATTGAGCATTTTTCTCTGATGTTGTTTCATTATATTCACTACCTTTGTGATATAATGTGTCTTACAATCAGTCATTTCTCTAATAAGTAGATATAAATGTTTTTTGTTAAAATTTTCTATATGGTCAGACCTTCTGAATAATTCTAATACTGCATCTGCAATTTGGATATCTCTTTTCTTATTAAAAATAGTTGCGATATGTTTATCCCAATACTCTAACATTATATCCTTAAACTCTCTAAATTCATCTGCTTCTTCAACTTCATAGAAATCATTTTGTGGATTCCATGTTTCAGGCATTTCAGATATTAGGGCGTTTTGTTTCCATCTTTTAAAGTTTCCATTATTTTTTAGGATAAGATGGTTTTTTGCAATGATAGTAAAATAAGAGAATGCTCTACCCTTACCTTCTTTGTACATATGCATTTTTTCAATCATAGTGGAAACCACTTCAGTTTGAATATCTTTTTTAGGTACATCAAAATAAGAGAACTTAAATGTGTTAATTACATTTTCTGCTAATTTCTCAAAAGGATATTTAATTCTTTCTTCATAAATGCGTGACCTTTTATTGGGGTCTTTACATTTATTGTATTCTACAATTGCATCTTGTGCAGGTGTTCCAAAATAAACCTTATCTTTTGGTTTTCTTTGTTTTGCCATATTTTAAAATTCGTTATTTAAGTCTTCGATAATGTTTTTTAATTCCTCAAATGTAGCACCAACTTCATCATCTTTTTCAAAGACCTGACGATTATCGATATCTTTCATTTGTTGTAATGCTGTTTCAACTCTAGTTCTTGTACCTAAAATAACCTGAGCAATGGTATCTTCTAATTCTTCATTTTGTTTTATTAGATTTCGAATACCAATTCCCAAAATAATGTTTACTACCAATGATATAGATAGTATAATGTAAATTTGCATAATTATTGATTTTCTATTGATGATTTTATGTTGCTCAATAATTCCAATTCATTTTGGAATACTGCCTTTTCAAATTCTTCTCTATCTTTTTCAATATGTTCTCTTACTACTTGAGTAACATAATCATTAAAAGTTAAAGGAGATTGTGCAACATAAGTAAATTTATGGTTTGTAATCGTAACTGAAGTATCACCAACTTTTACCCAATATCCCAATCTTTTATTTGAGATGTAGTATTTACCACTAATAGGTGCAGTTATACATTCGGTATCATCTGCATCAAACAATAAGGATATAATATCAATGATTAATTGTTCGTGCTCATTGGGATGATATGATGGAAAAAACTTTTCTTTTGTGTATTTAAATAAATTCATAATGATTAAAATTTAGATTTTAGATTTTCTTTTTCAATTACATTTTGTAAATTCTTAATGTAGTTTGGGTCTTCTGCATAAGATTGAGATAAATATTCAAAGTAATCTCTTTCATTTCTAATCTTCGTTAAATAGGTTGAAGAATATAATGCGTAATCATAAATAGATTCTCCCCAATTATCATAATATGCATGACCATTTTGAGTTCCACCTGCAGTGTTAAGTCTGGACTTTGCTTCTTTCATTCCAAAGAGATTATTATTCTCATTAAACATTTTGGAAGTAAAATTACCAGTTTCCAATTTAGCCTGAGCTAAAACAATGTACGGAAATTTAAAGTTTAACTCCTTAATTTTTGAAATCAGTTTTTCTTCTGAAAATTCATTATGTTTCATCATAATGATTTCTACCTCTTTTTCAGAATACTCTCTGTTATTCACTTTTGAAACCTGTGCAACTGATATTAGTGTAACACATACCGATACTGCAAACATTACTAATGTTGAGTGTTTAGAGAAATTAACCTTTCTAAATTCTCTAATTTTCTTGTCGTAAATGTAAATCATAATAGTTTTAAATTGTTCTTTACAAATATACGAAAAAAAAATGAAAATACCTAATTTTTTTTAGTATTTTTTAGGCTTCCCCCATCGGTCCATAATAATTCATAGTAGGACTTTCATCATCCGAATCCACCCTATTTGAGCTATTTTGATGACTTTCAATGAGTTGTGTACTTTCCTCTATTTTTGCCTTAATATCTTCAAATGTACAAATACCATTTTCTATTAAAATGTTCATTAAGGCATCAAGAATAAAACTATGGTTTACGATTGCACTTTCCATAATTTTAAATTCTTTATTAGACAGTTTCTTTTGTGAGTTCATTGATTAAATCTTTAAATGTTTTGCGTTCGGTTTCGGTTTCTACAAATGCTTTGCTTATAGTTTCTGGGTGATATCCTAATGCCGATGCCATTCTAATACATATAGTTTTGTATTCAAAAATTGTCATATCATCTGGTACCGTTAATTCAATTTTTGATGCCTCTCTATAATCATCTGCAGTTGTATCAAATATAAATTTAGCCATTTTTAATTAAAGTTAATATTGTTGTATTTTTTTTATTTCACTTCTAACATATGTGTTATCGTGATAAAAATTTTGAAATAAAGAATTGTTTTTTACAAATCCATTTGTACACATTAAATTAAAAATAAAATCGGATAAATCCAACGATATGTCAGTAAATTTTTTAGTATGAAATATATCTTCAATATACTTCTTAATACCATTTATTATTTTTACCTTATCTTCAAAATATAATTGATTTTCAGAATTAGTTTCATTTATAAATTGTCCATCAACAATATCGGAGTATGTTCCAACTTTATCAGTAAAGACTGATTCAAAAAATATAATATTATTTTTAAAATTGTATTTTTCAAAATCATAAAGACCTTTAGTATTATTTAAGGTTAAATTTGCTTTATATGTTATGTATCTTCCTTTTAGATTTAAATTAAATGCTTTTTGTAAATAGTATTGAGTAGAACCTTGATATCCACTATCAACCATATAAACATTTTTTTTATTCTTTATTATGTTATCAATATATTCTTTATAATTTATGTTTAAATTGTTTGACTTGTTTAAAATTTTATTAATATATGCAGTTAAATTTGGTAATTGAATTGTAGTATCTATTGGAGTATTATTATCAATTTCTAAATTAAATCTATGTTTCATTAATTCACCCAGTGTTCCATTGAATCTATGTAATTTAAATGAATCATAGATATCCTCTTCGGTTTTAAATGAACTTATAGATGACAATTTACGAGATGTTTTAAAATAAACTGATTCTGGTAAATTATATTTGGTTTTGAAAATATTATAAATTTCTTGTAAAAAATATCCTTCGCGTGAGTTAAATAATACTAAATCACCATCACTTACTTCATCCTTCAACCAATAAAAAAAATTAAATACCAATGGACCAAAATAGTTATAACCCAAATCTTCCAAACTTACTGGGTTTTGTAAATCTTTATCTATAAGTGTTTGGTAACTCATTGTATTCCGATTACTTTAAAACATGGAATTCCTAACCCTAACCACATTTCTATTATACTATCATCATCATCATATGCACAAAATACTTTATCATTTATATATGTTTCATATATTTTCTTTTTAAGTATATTTGCTTTTATGTAATGGTCTTTTTCACTTCTCATATATAACTTATCATATGGAATATTATAATTAGATAACCATACTTCAGTTCCTTTTCTAGCACTTTCCGGCCTACCTGTTATTATTACGATAGTTACACCATCTTTTTTGTAACGCTTTACCAAATCAATCATTGGATAATTTGGTTTATCTTTTATTATATTTTCAAAAGAATGTACCACTTCCCAATCTATACTACCATCACCTCTTGTTGCAAATTTAAATCTATCATCACATAAAGATAATGTATTATCTATATCAACTATTATTGTCATAATACATCATAATTTAAAGTTCTTAAACCTTGGTCACCGTAACTTACTGGGATTTTGTTATAACCAGTATTACATCCATTACAATTTTGACAAAATGTAATATATCCTAAATCAGTATATCCCAAATCAAATTTTAATAATTCTTCTTTTGAAACATTATCAATTTTAAGATAATCATTATCGTTTAGTGGAAATAGATTAGTTCTAACTGCTGATGTGTTTAGATGACAGTAATAAAACTTACCATCATTCAATCCTCTAAATGGTGCAGTACATCTATCAAAATGTTCTATTAATTGATTTGGGGTCATTCCATTTGATATTCTTAAATCACCAAAATCATACCATTCGATTTCAGTACGAACATAATGATTGATATCATTGGATTTATAACTATTTAATACCTTTTTTACTTTTACTTGAATATGTTCTAATTCATCAGTATAATCACTAACACTTAAAATTACATCATTTGTTCGTAACAATTCAAGTGTACTTTCTTTTGGTAAAATTGTTGCGTTTGTAGTAATGATAAATTTATCAATTTTATCAATGTAATTAGATAAAACGTGTTTAATTATATCTTCAATTTGTGGATGTAAAAATGGTTCACCACCTACTAAATGAAATACACTCACATAATCAACTATGTTAAAAAAAGAATCTATATCAGATTTTATAATGTCAATACTTCTATGATTTGGTGATGTGAAATGTGGCATGAACATATTACAATGTGAACATGCAAGAGTACATTTTTCAGTTACTAAAACATCGGTTTGGAATATATGAACTAAATCTTTATATTTCAAAGGCCATATTGCTGAAATATGTTTGTATGTGGTATAATTTATATTATGTTTTTCTAAAAATTCTTTGTAAAAATTTCTATAAACATCAGTTGTAATTATAACTTTTTCATTGGAATTAAAATCAAAGTCATCAATATGAATTAATTTAATTCCACTTCTATTTGTTTGAATATCTTTTGATTTTCTAAAAAAACTACTTATCTCATCTATATTATTTAAAGTAGTTTTATTTTTTATATCGTGGTCTACAATATATTTTATTTTCAAACGATGGTTACCAAATAAAAAATCCATAGTTCTGATAAATTGAACGCATTCTTTACTTGCACCGAATAAAACATATTCGATATCAGAATTCCATTCTTTTATAAATTTATCAAAACTATGAATTGATTGGTCAAATTTCATTTTATAATATCTCTGCACCAACTAATTTTTGTGCATTTTTATATTTCATAAATTCAGTTTCACCATTTGATAACTTAACCATTACCATTTCGTTTCTACCATATGTTTTAGGTGCACGATATGTTGTACTATATCTACGCTGTTCATCGTTAATTAAAATACCATTTAAATGGTCAATCTCATGTTGTGCACATACACATTCTAATAATCCAGCATCACCAAAGAATTCATTAGCATCTTTCCAATCCTTACCATCAACATAATCTGGTCCAAATACTATTGTACCTAAATTATCACATTCAACCGTAATCGATTTAAATCTAACCGTTTTAACTGGTTTTCTCATCGATTTGGGAATTGATAAACATTGTTCTACATATGCAACACTATCAGTTGATGTTTCTGTAATTCGTGGATTAATCAATACTAATGGTTCTTTAACATTAATAACACAAGCACGAACCGGTAATCCTAATTGATTTGCAGATAAACCAATTCCACCATATTTTTTTAAACCTGCTAGTAAAATGAGAGTGATATTATTAATATCTTCATCTGTCATTTTTTGAGGTTCTACTACACCTCGTAATTGTAAAGGATTTGTAATTAAATTCATATTTTTATTTTTTTAAAGGATGATATGGGTCTACATATTGTTTTTTATAATACTCATCGGTATATTCTAAATTATCTGGAAATATTGAATGTCCTTCTTTGATTTGTTCATTAAAAATTTTTCTAATTTTTTCACCCAATTCCGAATTGTTAGGTGTATTTTTTATTAGTGATACCGGAATTGAAATTGTGTTGTTACTCATATAATTTATTTTTTAATATAATTTTCTAATAACCACGATGATGATTCTATTTTTTCTCCCAAATTCCAAACTGAATCAATACCCATCACATCACATGTTGCGTTTTCTGGAGTTGTAGTTTCTACTCTATCACCACCATTTCCAAATGCCATAACTCCTCTTGGTAATGACCCATATAAATTTAAATATCGTTTTCTAGCTGCATTTATAAAATCAATTGCAGTATCATCTGATGGATTTTCTGGGTTCATAATATACACCCAACTTACTCCCTTAAAAGCATTCATAATATATGCTCGTTGTGTTTGGTCCATAAATGATTTCCCTTTCTTTCTCTTCAACCAATAATCATTATTTATACCAATCCAAACTTCATCAGCCAATTTTAATGCATTTTCTATACATTCAACATGTCCTTTATGTACGGGGTCAAATCCACCACTTAATAAAATAACTTTATATTTTTTCATTTATATTTTTATAATGTATTGTACAAAGATACGAAATATTTTTCAATTAAACAAATTATTTCCAATAAAAATTATTACCAAACGCACCCCATTCGGTTATTTTTGAAAATTGTGTATTTTTTAAATGTAAAAAATCAATGATACCATTTACTGATAAATCGTATCCTTCAACTTCATACAATTGTACACCAGTTTCAACATTTATACCTTTATCATTTCCTTTTATTCGTGCCTGTATTGGTTTTGATTCACCTATTGTATATGATAATTCTACCAATGCATATTTCAAATTATACTTCATTAATGAATCTACTGCTATTCTTCTAGCCATATATCCACCACTTCTATCAATATGAGAAGCATCTTTTCCACTATATGAACCCCCTCCAATTGGAATCCTCGGTCCATAATTATCAACTACTATCTTTGAGTTACTACTACCGGTATCATTGTGTAATCCACCCTCATTCCATTCACCAATTGGATTACAATGAGTGTTTGTTACTTTGAGTTTTTGTTTAGCTATTCGTATTGAATTTTCTGCAAAAAAAGTATGAATGAGTTCTTCTAAATCTTTTGCTTTGGTATTTTGAAAAGATGCAACAACTCTTGCATCAGTACCATTAATTGTAACTTGTGTTTTACCATCAGTTGGATATACATCATAAATGTATTTATTTAAACTTCTGGCAAGTTCATATTCAAACGGCATAAATGTTGGTGTTTCTAATGTTGCATATCCAATTATAATACCTTGGTCATTAGTAGTTATTTTGTTATTTGGAATTCTACTAATTAGGTGAATTGATGTATCATCTATACCACTTACATCTTTTACTATTTGTGTGATTTCATCGTATGGTATTGTTGATGTAGAAACTTCTCCGGTAATCCATACTTTACCATATCCACCCATTGTTTGAATTGTACATTGGGTATTTGGGTCTTTTGTCAAAAACATATCTAATATTGTATCAGATATGATATCACACAATTTATCTGGATGTTTTGGACTTACAAATTCTGCGGTTCTCATTTATGTGTATTTAATCTACCACTACCTTTATATGCTCTTTTATATTTTGGTTCTAATAAGGAACTAACTTTAACTCCCTCATAACGATTTGCTGCATGTACAAACATTGTTTCACCTATGTATGTACCACAATGCCAACCAGATGGTGATTGTCTACTTCTAAAAAAAACTAAATCACCTATTTTTAAACTATCCTTTTTAATTCTATCAGTTTGATTCCATTGTTTATAACATACATTTTGTAAATCCATTTTAAAAACTTCCGATGCTAATTTTTTATTAAAATTAGAGCAATCAATACCTCGTTCAGTTGTACCACCTAATCGATATGGTTTGCCTATCCAATGGATTATAAACTTATTTAATGTAGAATCAGATGTAAATGTTGGGATTGAATCTAATTGTTTATTTTGTGCTAATCCCGTCATAGATAATAAACATAATATTAATATTGTGAGTATTGTTAATATTGTATTTTTATTATTGTTTGTTAGACAAAACCAACATAAGTTATCATTATCTAATAATCTACTACACTTTGGACATATGTTATCTGATTTACTCATATTATGTTATTTTAATAGTAATCCCAGCTTTTCCACTTGAAATATCATATGAATTATAACGATTATCCATTATAAATCCATATTTTTTAAATCTAAAAATTATTACTTGCTTACCTTCGAATAATGCATATATTGCATTATCTGCGTAATCAATTGATGGTTGGGTAATAAATCCCAATTTCCAACTATTTTTAAATTCAGATTCTAATTCATCTGGGGATATGTGAATCAACATATTAGTTACTTAATGGTGCCTTAATTTTTGGATGTGATTCGTAACCAATTAATTCAAAACAATCAGGTCTATAACTCATTATCTTTTCTTCAAATGATTTTTCACCCAAATGTTCTTTTACTTTGTGATGTAAATACCAATTCCTTTCAGTAATTTCAATTTTTGGTAAATCATATGGTGTTCTACCAATTTGTTCTTTTGCTTGTTCGATATGATTTGAATACAAATGTGTATCTCCCAAATTACCAATTAATTCATCCGGTATCATATTAACTTCCTTTGCAATGATTTCTAATAACAACCCATAAGAAGCAATGTTGAATGGTAATCCTAAAAATGTATCTACACTTCTTTGATTCCACATTAGAGATAATGCTCTATATTTTCCTGGATTAACAATCTTTTCATCTCTTGTTGTTGGTCTTGTGTAAAGTTGGAATCCATAATGACACGGAGGTAGAACCATATGATTCATCTCACCAACATTCCAAGCAGATACCATCAATCTCCTACTGTCAGGGTTTGTTTTTAGTTCTTCAATTACATTTTTTATTTGGTCTATCTCTTCATCCACTTTTAACCAACTTCTCCATTGTTTACCATATATTGGACCTAATTCACCCCATCGTTCAGCAAAGTCTTTATCGGTTTTAATATGTTTGATAAATTCTTCTTTTGTTAGTGGAGTAAGTTCATCGGAGTTGCTAAACCATTTTTCAATGTGAGGCTGCATTCCCAGAATATCACCACTTTTGTAACCATCGATTACATTCTGAATTGTTTTACTATAATTCTTATATGCATCGCCATCCCAAATATGGCAATCGTAATCCAATAGGAATTTGATGTTAGTATCACCTCTTAAAAACCATAAGAGTTCGGTTGTAATAGATTTCCAATGCATTTTCTTTGTGGTTAGTAGTGGAAATCCTTCACTCATTTTGTGACGGATTTGTCTACCGAAAACTGAAATAGTACCTGTTCCGGTTCTATCTCCTTTTTCTACACCATTATCTAAAATGTCTTGTAGTAGTGATTGATATGATTTATCTAAATTATTCATATTAAAATGTAGAACTTCTAACATCTACCAAAAAGTTTCTTAATTGTTGTAATTTGTAAACTAATGTTTCTTGCTCAATTGTACCTTTTTTCAATTCAAAAATCAAATCCTCAAGTGAGGCAGCTGCGATATCAAACGCATCATCACGAGAGTTTAAAAAATTTTCAGATACTTTGTGTTTGTGTGCGATTTCTTGTAAATTCATAAAATTTATTTTTTAATTGTTTCTAAACGCAGAATTTCTTCTTTTATTTTTAAGTTATATGGATTCCACGTTATATTATCCAATAACCATTTTCTATAATATGGTGGAATTGATGCCACCGGTTTATTTTTATATTTACCAAAGGTCATATAAACCTTTTGTATTTCACCATCTTCATTACGCTGTTCAGCAAGATTAATTCCACCTTCTAAATGTAATCCTATCTCATGAATTGGTACACCTGTTATTTTCTTTTTATTTTCTCCATAAAGTTCCCAAGTTCCCTCTTCATCTTCTTTGTAATATAAATCCTCAACCTTACCAAATCGTTCAATAGAACCAACGAAATCCACTACTAAACAATCTTTTTTATTGTCGTGAATACGAGTTCCTCTACCAACAAACTGATACCACCATGAGATAGAAGCAGTTGGTCTTCCGGTAATCAAACAATCTAATTCTGGATAATCGAATCCTACCGTTAATACATTCACCTGAACAATTACTCTTATTTTTTGTGAACGAAATTCATCAATTATTCTATTTCGTTCTGCAGTTGGTGTTTCTCCGTGTACTACTGCTGCTGATGGAATCTTACCTGCTAATTTTGTTGCTTGTTCAATTGTAGGAACTGCAATAAGAATTGCTTTTCTATCTTCAATTTCCCTAACCTTCTTTATTATCTTATCTTCAATGTTTTGGTTTTCATACGCCCTAGCGATTGAATCATTCGTATATTCAGCACCAGATGAATTGTAAACCAATGCACCGGTATCAAAATCATAAGATTGATAAACCAATGGTGTCCAAAATCCCATCTTCACAATATCTTGTATTTGAGAAACGTGAAGAATATGTTTAAAGAATGTTCCGTGTTTAGAACGATTCGTAAGCATTATAAGTTTTGAATATGGACCAGTATCTCCCATATTAGATTGTAATTTAAGTGGAGTTGCGGTTAATCCTAAAACATGAGTTGCTTTCATTGAATCAATGAATCTTCTTAACATACCACTTTTTTCACGGGGATATCTATCACACTCATCAATGATTACTTTACTGATTCCTAATTCTCTAAATTTATGTCCTATTGATACAATTGAACCAATCGTTGCATAAGTAACATCACCTATTTCCTTTTCACCCATTGATGCAGAATAGATTGATGCAGTTCCACCAAAGTAAATAAACTTATTATAATTTTGTTCTAATAATTCTTTTGATGGTTGTAGTACTAAAACTTTTTCATTAATTCCTTTTGCTATATGGGCAATAACAATAGACTTACCGAATGCAGTGGGTGCAACGATAATAGACGGAGCCATTTTTGGTATTTTAAAAAATTCAATACCAACCGTAACGGGTTCTATTTGATTTGGTCTTAATTTCACAAATTATATTTCTTTCGATATTTTTCTTCAAATGAAGAACCAACACCGATTTCTAATATTTCATTTTCATATGGAATTAATGGTTTTCTTTTTTTAGTATCGAGAATGTCATCAACTCTTACATTCTTAAATATATTAATATATATTTTTGAGTTTTTTTTCGGGCCTTTATGAACAACTACCACATCTGGCATTCCATTTAAGTTACCCATATCATTTATTCAAATTTAATAATCTATTATAATATTTCATTTCTAAATCAAAATAATAATCCAACTTTGTATGTAATTCATCAATGTAGGGTTTATTATCTGGGTTTGTCAACCATGCATCTAAATATGGTTTATTTGTAGGTTGTTCTAAATATCCAAAAGTTGAATTCATTTTTTCAGAATCACCTAAATCAATAACAGTCACATAATGTTGTAAATGATTAGTAACCAACAATCCATACACAAAAATATTCCATAATGACATATGTTCATCGGATAGGTATGTATAATTTACATTACTAACATATTTGTTAAGTATTTTATCAATTGATAGTTGTGGTTCGGTTCTTAAATATTCAGTAGTATATTCACCGATTGCCATCGAATCAACTTTTTCAAAAAACCCTGTATAAAATTTTGTATATGGATTTCTTGTTATTATAAAGATTTTATTCTTTTTAAAATAATCAACTGAAAAAAATTCTTCAAAAGATTCAACACTAAAATTAGTAAAAAATTCAGGTACCGATAATGTTCGTTTACTACCAACATTACTTATATCCTTTCCTCTTACATGTAATTTTCTATCAAATTCTGTACGATTTGAATCTTCAAATCTAATATCAATAGAATTAAATTGAGAATCTATATGTGTTTTTGTAATCTCTTCAAAAAATCTACTACCTATTTTTTTTGAGGTTAGGACAACATTATTATCGTGTTGAGATATACACATCCACGGATATAATATTTTTTCATCTGGTTTAAACTCAAACATAAATTATCTAAATGCATTATAAATGATGATACCTAAAAACACAATTATTAATCCTAAAAATCCCCAATAGGCAACCAATTCATTTGATTCTTGTTGTTTTTTACTTCTACCTTGTCTATATTTAATATCTTCTTCCGTCATAATTTTATTTAGTTATAAAAGGTAATATTGCTAATTCTTTTGCTTTGGCCTCTACCATAACATCAACATCTAATCCATATGTATTAGGTAGTGTGTTGATGTACATTGAGTGTGCCTGTGGTTTTTCTTTTGGATTATTCTCGTGTAATGCTTTTGATTCGGAATAATGAACGATGGGTTTGATATTATCTGGCCAAGTTGATACTGCTAATCGTAATGCATCTTCTTCGGATAAATCACCGGTACAAAATTGGTGATGATGGTAATCAAATACAATTGGAATACCAATCTTTTCGTGCACATACATAAGGTCTTTAACCGAATACATAGATGCCTTATCGTCATTCTCTATTGTTAATCGTTTTTGAACCGATTTAGAGAGTCTTTTGTAGTTTGTGATAAATCTATCCAATGCAGATTTTTTATCCCCATATACACCATTACAATGAATATTAATCTTATTGTAAGGAGTTTTGTTCAATCCCATCATATCAAAGATTTTACCGTGTAATTCTAAATCAGCAATTGTTTTATGAATCACCGATTCATTTGGTGAAACTAATACATTAAATGGACCAGGATGACAAGTAATTCTCATACCCCAAAACTTAGCAAAATCACCAGCCTTTTTAAGTTCTGATTTGATTTCGTTATAATCTTTAAGTTGAGTTAAATCAATATTGTCGCCCCACGGAATAAGTGCAGATGATAAACGAAATAAATAAATTCCATTCAATCGATTCCACTCTAAAATCTTAATAACATCTTTACAATTTGCAAGTGCAAGTTCGGATACATAATCTAAACCTTTGGCATTAAAAGTACGCTTAACCATACCTCTATTGGTAGAAACTTTCTTACCCATACTCATATTAATACACGCGTAACCTAAATTCATAAATGTAGTTTATTAGTTTATACTACAAATATACGAATAATTCTTGAATTATCCAAATAATTTATATATTATTTTTGGTTTCTTTTTGATATTCACTTATTGCAGTTTGATTACCACCCAAATGATTTAACCAATAATTTATAGCGTTTCTATCGTTAATCCAGCGTTCTTTTTTACTCCAATCAAACCAGGGATGTAAATAGTATGCTTTTCCTTCGTATGAGTTTTTCCATCCTTCTGATTCATACCATCCTCTCAATTCTTCTTCTGATACAACACCATCTTTATTTAAATCTGCTTCATCATATTCTTGTGAAGAATTTTCCACTATAACTTCAGTTTCTTCTTCGTTTGATAAATCTTTTCCACTATCTTCGTAAATTTGATAATTTTTTTCCAATAAAGGTTCGGATTCACCATACATATTTTTCTTACCAACCAATCCATTGAATGCAATAATCAATGCAACTGCAAGTGGGTCAAACACAATTACAATAATAAAGATAAAGAACTTAACAACTGTGTTTAAATCCAATCCAAATGCTTCAGCAACAAATCTAAATCCACCAACCTCTTTCTCTAATCCTAAATTGTTAGTTTTGATTTTGTTAATTTCATCATTTTCAATTGCGTTATCGTCTTGTAACTTAGCAATCTTATCATTTAACTTTGCAATTTGTTTATCTCTATTATCAATAGAACGAAGTAAACGTGAGTTTACTTTACCACCATCAATAATTTTACCTTGATTAGAATTGAATTCAGTAATTTGTGTAGATAGTTGTTGTATTTGAGAATTGTTTTGTTCTATCTTTGTAGAGTGAACTAAAATTTCTCTATCTACTTGTTGTAGTTGAAGGTTTTGTTGTTGGAACGCATTTGATAGATATCCAAAGATACCGGCAGATGTAATCATCATAAGGATACCAACTGATATTGTTAAATACCATTTGTTAAATCCTTTGATATCATCCCATGTTTGTTTTAGATAAGTTGCAGCAACTAATTTAGCAAATTCCAATGAACCTGCCATTATCATTACCGATGTTGATGCACCTGCAAATAAAACTCCTAATCCAGTTACTGAAAAGTAAGCAGCACATCCGGCAACAATTATCGCTGATAATCCTACCAAATATTTAAGCCAATTCATATTATGAGATATCGATTACTTCTTGTATTGTTTCTAATGCTCTTTGTAAATCGCGTAAATATTGGTCTGCCAATTGAGGGTCAGCAGGTCTTTCACCTGTAATCATTTGGTGTACAATTTTTACTCTTTGTTCGGCTGATGCAATCACATCACCCACTTTTTGCTTGTACGCATCTTTCATAATTATATATTTTATTCTACCTTTATAAATATTATGATATAAAAAAAGGGAAGTTTTACCTTCCCTTCTTCAAACATGAAACTAAAAATTAATAAGAGATTTTAACAATTTTACTTTTTCTTTCGTTTTTCTTATCGATGGTTAAAACTAACAATCCATTACTGAATTTTGCTTCGGTTTTAGTACCATCATAATCTTTACTTAAAGTAAATGATAAATCAATATCATTGACAAGTGAAGATGAATTTTCTGGTTTAGTAGATTTAATAGTGATATTATCTTCAGTAACTTCCAACTTAATATCCTTTGGATTATGTCCTAATACTGATATTGTTAATTCTTGTTTACCATCTTCTAACTTTTTTACATCGTATTCTGATGATACTGTTTTAATGGTAGATTTCCATGTTGGTAAATCCTTTTCTAAATAATCTAATAAATTTCCTAAATTTGCTGTGTACATAATTTTCCTTTTTTAGTTAAACAATATACCATATATTACAAATCCCATACCAATAGATATTATATGACATAATGTCATTATTTTAAAAACTCATTTGACAACTTGTCAGTTAGAATACTTGAGAATCTTCCCATTGTTTATTCTCTTGTCTACAACTCATATGGTCTGCCCAATGTAGAATGTACGGAAGGTCGGTTTTTAACCTCATCTCGGGGCGGAAACTAATAAAGTAAGGTTTAGTACCATCGTTGTATAATCCGTCTGCTAACATAATCCCAATCATCTCCTTTTCGGAATAGGTAATACCATATTGGTTAAGTAACCATAATGCTCGGTGGGTTACATCCATATAGTGGTTTTCACCATTAATCTTAAACATAGAACCTTGATTCTTCTTATGCCAATCAGATTCTTCCTCAATATAGTGTGGTTTACCCTTTGTACCCAATTTACCTAAATCGTGATGGAATGCTGCAAAGAATAATTCCTCATCGGTAAAATCAACTTTGATTCCACCCTCTTCATATAACTTTTTCATTTTATATGCATTACGGGCAACATTCATCACGTGGTCTAAATAACCACCAACATATGCCGAATGATAATGTTCTTTACCACTTGCAGGTGCTAGAACTAATTCAGTTCCCAATTCACCTTCGGAATACATGAATTTTAATTTCTCTAAACGCTCACCATTAAATACTTTACTTAATGCCTCAATGAATTTATCATAATTCTTTTGTAGGTCTTCTGCTGAATAATTTTTCATAATTTATATTTTAATCTTCGTATAATTCTTTGCCTGTTAATGCTCGATAAAGGATTTCTACCTGTTCTTCTGATTTACAAAATCCTAATCCATATGAATCTTCCAATTCTACAAAATAATGTCCTTTTGGTAATCCAACTTCTTTGTATTCATCGTTACAATTAGAAATTAACATTAGACAATTTTCATCTGGATTATCCTTTGGTAATGGTAAAACATAATAATAGTAGACATGAGTTTCGTTTTCGTTTTCCTCATCTTCTTCTATCTCTTCTATTTTCATCCATCCCTGTTCCACAAAGGTTTGTTCGGTAATAGGAGTTTCTGGAAATTCTATAATGTCTTCACTTATCATTCTAATACTATATTAATTTGTTTCTTTATTTGTGGAGATTCAATTACCTTTGCAGTTATTGTAAGTGTATCACCTTTCATTTCTTTAATAGGTGCAATGACCGTATTGATTTCATTTTTACTATCTGAATAACTTGCTGAATTAATTGTTGGAACTAATTGGTCTTGCCAGTTTACCATAGGTGGTAAGTTTACATATGTTAATTTACCGGTATAATAGTTAATGTAAGTGTATGTAATTCTTGCAACGGTATCACCTTGTTTTAACCACCAATATAAATTACTTTCCCATTCAATTTTTAAAGGTTGTGTATTATTCTTAACATAACCACTTACTCTATGAATAGTTTGATTACTTGATGTGTTTAATTTTAAATGATAATATCCATTCACATCCTTCGGTAATCTTCCATCTAACTCCATTTGAATATTAGATTTGGGAACTATTACATCATCTTTTGTACAAGAACCAAATAAAACTATTAAAGTAAGTACTCCAAAATACTTTCCCATGTTGCAAATTTATTAGGTTTACCAGTTCTCCAGTCAGTTCCGAATTGTAACAACTCACCTTTGAATTCCCCCGCTCCGTTTTTAGTAGTATCATCAATTAGATAATCACCCATCAACATATCTTTTCGGTGGGTAACGAACATTCTTTTGTGAAACAACTTACCGAAGTAGTCTTCAATCCAAAATCGTTTGTCAGATGCAGCCATTGGGTTACCCCACGGTGAAGCAGTTGCGATAAATAATTCATACTTTCCACTTTCTGCCAATTTTTTAACTGCCTCAATTGCTCCATCGATTGGGGGAGCAGTTCTGAACACACCTTGTATATGGTCTGGATTATGTTTGTATCGTTCTTTTAAATGTGGATGCATCTCAAAAAAGTTATCGAATGCCTTTCCTAAATTGACAAGGACACCGTCCATATCAATGTAAATAATCTTTTTGTTTTCGTTCATAATGTTGTTTTTCTTATCTCTCATTGTTATATACAAATATACACAATTTTTCTCTATTTTCCAAATTTTATAGTAGTTTTTTTCCAATTTTGACCAACTTTTTTTAGGGCGTTGTATGTACCCTCGTGGTAATTTTCTGCAATTATTTCATCAATTCCATCGTTATCCACATCATCAAATTTAAACACAGTCCAACCATACTTATCCTTTGTACCATTAATATAATTACCATCTATGGATTCAGATAATAGATTTTCATCGGCATTGAAGGTAAGATTCGTATTGTAATAAATTGTAATATGTGAAACACTATATTTTGCATCAAATGTGGTGGTTGCCGGATTACCTCCCAATTGGGCTAATTCTAAAATATCCAAATCACCATCTCCATCAAAATCAATAATTTCTAAATCTTGAACTGCTTTATATTCAACATTTGGTAAAATTATTTTTTTATTATTGCTGTTAAAAATACCATTATCGTTTAAAACAATTGTTGTATTTTGAAATGGGCCTCTTAATAGTAAATCATTCCATCCATCTTTGTTTATATCTAAAATTTCATAAACAAGTGGAGAGGTTGTATATGATTCTAAATTAGAATTTTCTTTTTTTGAAAAATTACCGTTCCCATCACCCCACCATATAAATGATGCAGAAATTACATCCACATTACCATCACCATTTAAATCACCTGCAGCACCATTATGAAACCAATATCTATTTGGGTTTGGAATATTATTTACATCAAAAGTTCCGTTTGGTTTGGAAATCAATACACTAAAATTACCAGTGTAGTTTCCTTGTATACTTTCATCAACTCCTAAAGCAATGTAATCTGCTAACCCATCGTTATTGACATCAGTTTTTAATAACTTATGTGATTTAATACCAATTGTACTTTGATTAAAATAGTTAATTGTAGATTTTTTAAAATGTAAATTATCACCATCATTTATTAACCATATTAATTCTGGTGTTCCATTATTATCATTATTGGGCGATGTTATGTAGGTTACCAATATATCCTGATACCCATCTTTATTAACATCTCCGTAAATATGACCACCGCCATACCATTGTTGTTTTGTGTTTGAAACCCAAAAATCAACTATTGGAATATATGGAAATTCTTGATTTCGGTTATCATACCAATTCCACATAATACCTGAACGCTGATTTAAATACGATTCTTTGTAAAGAGTGTATTGTTTGGTTGGTGTATTATTTACAACATTAGTAGTTGTATCTTTTTTAGATTGTTCTACTTGTATTTGTGTTATAAAATCTTCATCTTTAGAACAAGATAATAAACTGATTATAACTACTAAACTAATTAAATGTTTCATATAATCAGATTAATATTCAATCATTGAAACCGGAACATTGTAAGAAGCAAATCCACCAATCACTCGCAGGTTGGCTTTGGTTCGGTTGATTTTAACAACCTCTAACTCCCTACCTTGTAGTTTTGGGTGATTAACTTTAACGGTCATACCGATTTGCAATCCCATTTTCTTTTCTAACGATTCAATAGTTCGTTTTTGTTTAATCAGTTCAACTACCATTTGGTTGATGTTTCTTAACTCACTTACTGACAATTTTGATAATTCTGAATAGTTCATAATTTTATATTTTATTGTTTAACTCTCAATTACAAAGCTAATATACAGCTTTTTTCCGAATTATCCAAATATTTAGGTAATTATTTTTGATTTTTTTTGACAAAAAAATAACCCATTGAAAACCAATGGGTTATAACTGATTAATTATCAATGTATTATTTACCGTTTTTAATAGAACCGGATGGATATGATATTGTTTCGTAAAATTCCTCATATGCCTCTAATAATCCATCAACAACCGGATGTCTATGATTAGTTAATAAAGTATAAGAATCCATATCTTTTATTTTTTTAGATGCTGAAATTAGAAATTTAAATCCACTTTCTCCCTTATACTTTAAATCCACTTGTTGGGTATCCCCACACACCACCATTTTACTTCGTAATCCTAAACGAGATGTAATCATCTCCATTTGTTCATTCGTACAGTTTTGTGCTTCATCTACAATAATAAAACTATCCAAAAAAGTTCTACCTCTCATAAACGCAAGAGGGACAATTTCAACTTGTCCATTTTCTAAAATTTTATCAATTTTTTCTTTATTATATAATTGATAAAAATTTGCATAAACCGGTTGCATCCACGGTTCCATTTTCTCTCTCAAATCACCCGGTAGGAAACCAATTTCTTCTTTACTAACGGTTGGTCTTGTGATTATAATTTTGTGTATTGATTTTTTAAACAAAAGGTCTAATGCAACCTGACATGCCAACAGGGTTTTACCACTTCCGGCTTTACCACTCAAAATGGTAATTGCATTATTTAAGATTTTTTCCTTTGCTGTTTTTTGCTCTTCGTTTAATTGTATTTGAAAACGAATAGGACCTTTCGGTTTATCTATCTTTTCATCTTTAATTCTTTCAGTCAATTCTTTGTTTTTTGCTGATTGATTTTCACCCATAAAAAAATACTTTTTAGTAAAACAATTTAGAGAGTTATTCTCCCACCAATACATATCATATTAACTACTTTTCCATAACTATATTAATGTTGGATTTACAACTTTTTTATATACCATATCTGCAAAATCTCTATTACCATTGAATGAAAAATGAAAATCATCTATTTTACCATTTGTTGCATCTGCTATTTTTTCAAATTTGCTATTTCGTTGCATATAATCAACATCCCAAAAAAAGGTAGTTATTTTTTTTTCTTTTAATAGTTTATGTAAAAAATTAAATCGCTTTAAATGTCTTTTTTTATAAAGTTCGTTACTTGCAAAATAATATTGAAAATTTAGTAGGGTTAGCATTTCTTCTTTATCTTCACCATAAAATTCATCCATATCTTCAAATCCCCAGTAAATAGTTGATAAAGCTTTTCTATTTTTTAATGGAACATCGAATCTACTATGATAGGTATATCCTATAATTACATAATCATTTTCACCAATATTATCCCATTGGTCAATTATACAATCTATTATAAAATCATTACTTGCTCCACACTTACCAAAATTTTTAACTTTGGTATTTAACATTTTTCCAACTAAATTTGCCCAAATATCATCACCATCTTTTTTATATTCAAAATAGTATTCTGCTGTGGGGCCGTCTGGTCTGCAACCATGTCCAAAAGTAAAACTATCCCCAAAAGTCCAAAGTGTACCCATTAAATTAAATTTTTTTGTTTAATATATTCATATAAATTTTTACCATAATATTGATGATGATTTACACCGGGATGCATTCCATCAGCACCAGAATCTAAATATGGATAGTAATCAAACGAAAATTTATTATTATCAATATATTCAGTTTCCAATATGGCATCACTCCAAACAAATGGAACATTTTTATTTTCTAAAAAATTTGTAATCAATAAATGATTCTTATACCAATTTATAAAATCTTCATTATCATTTTGTAATCTATCTTTTAAATATTGAGTTGCTCTACCTTCTGGTGTTTCTTGTAAAAAACCCCAACTTTGACCTGGAATATATGGTTCTACACCACCTTCTTTTGTAAAGATTTCTTTTCTTGTTGGATAAGTGTACATAATTAAAACCAAATCTGGTTTAATTAAATCAAAATAACTTAATAAACATCTTACAATAAAATCATTACTTCGCCCACCCACTCCAAAATTTAAATTTACCGAATTGGGTATATGTGAACATACCTGAGCAGGCCAAGTTTCACTATCATTCACTCCAACACCTTCAGTTAAAGAACAACCTAAAGACATTATCTTAAATCCTTTTTTATCAATGGAATCACCTCTAAATCCTAATTGATTATAAGTGTAAGTACATAGTCCTGTATTATCACTACCAGATGTTGAATATGATTTATTTTTCCTTTCATCTAAATGCCATTTATATGATGAAATTTCAAATCCAGTTGATGTCCAATATTTTAATATATCCATTATAATATATATTTTTGTAATTCATTACATTCTTTTGGTAAATATTCTCTAAAATTTTTATAAATAAAATTATATAATTTATAAGAATATGCTTTATGATGTTCTGACCCTGGATGATATGAATCAGCACCTTTATCTACAAAACGACCAAATTCACCATCAAACCTATTATGTTCATCATATTTGTTTGATATCCCAAACCACCCATTCCACAACCAATTACATTTTTTATTTTCTAAAAAATTTGTAATCAATAAATGATTCTTATACCAATTTATAAAATCTTCATTATCATTTTGTAAAAGCGTTTTATAAATTTCAATTTCTCTACCTTCATCGTTATTCATCATATAACTCATATTATTATTAGTTGGATTGAATGGATGTATTCCTGCTATTTTTGTATAAATTTCTCGTCTAAGCGGATGACTATACATAATTAAAAGTAAATCGGGTTTGATTAAATTGTAATATGTAAATAACACTCTTAAAATATAATCATTACTACCGCCAGATAATCCAAAATTTAAATCTACACTATTAGGTATTAATTGACTGAATTGATAAGACCAGGTTTCGTTATCATTTACACCAATACCTTCTGTCATAGAATCACCAATACACATTATTTTAAATCCTTCTTTGGTAATAGAATCTCCTCTGAATCCTGATTCATTATAAGTGTAAGTACATAATCCAGATTCATCTCCACCCCATTTTTTAAATTGTTGATTGATTCGATTTTTTCGTCTCCATCCATATGAAGAAAATTCAAAATCATCAATTGTCCAATATTTAAGAATTTCCATTTTATAATAATTTATGCGGATTTAGTATTTTATCTAAAAAAAATTCAGATAATTTTAGTTGTCCAATTTCACTAAAATGTCCATCTTCAATTTCACCATTTGTTTCTGTATATATAGTTTGAAATTTAGTTAAATGGTATCCATTGATTTTTTTGGAATACGATAATCCATCCCAATTCCAATGAATTACTTTATTATTTTTTAAATAAAGATTTATTAATTTTATCCAAGAATTAATTTCATCTACATATTTGTTTGATGATTCTCTATTTATTAAAATTTCATTTATTGTTTGAGTTGAAATGCCTTCTATTTCAGAGTTATACCACGGTAATATTTGTTGCCAATTATTTTTATTTGCCAATCTAAATCTAAAATAAGATGTCCATCCTATTATTACAATATCATCATTTTTAATATATTCCGCATTATCACAAAAATTTTGAAATATTGTGTAATTATCGTTTCCACCAACTGCTTTATTTATTAATCGTATGTTTAGATGATTTGCTAAAATTTCACCATAAACTTTAGGTGCATAACCTTTCCAATTTACATAATTAGTTCTCCAATCTGTATTTGAATGCGAGTCTGGCGTATAACTTGCACTGAATGAATCACCAAAAATCCAAATAGTTTTCATAAATTATTTTACATCAGATTCTATTGATTTTATAACATTATCTGCTATAATTTGATGAAGTAATTTAGATGGATGATAATCATTGATTTTTTTATCTGTAAAATATGAATCATTAATTATATACATATTATTGTAGTTATCAGCTAATTCTAAAACTGTATTAAATTTTTTATTATCATAATTTAATGATATTAGTTTATTAATAAAAAAATCATCTGCTTGTATATAATTTAATAAATCATCAAACCATAAAATAAGTTTTATTTTAATTCCCTTACTTTCATAAAACATTAATTCTTTTTTTAATCTTTTAAATTGTTGGTCTAAAAATTCACTATAACAATTATCAAATGTATAATTATTTATTTTCATATATTCTAATAATCTAGGATTTTCATCTATTAACCATGTGTAAAATTCTTGACCATCAATATTAAAATAAAATTTATTTCTTGTTATTGCAGATAATTGTATGATTATATAATCAAAATCATCATATTCATATTTACCATCATTTGGTGGTGATATTATATTTTTGTTATGTTGAAATAGTCTTTTAAAAAAATGAAAAGTTTCATCTTCACATCCTCCATTTAAATCTCTGACAACTTCAAATGTATTAAAATAATTAGCAACAAGTCTGGGATAGTATAATGTATTTTTGAATCGTATTTGTGCTGCAGTAATTGTATGATTTGAAAATATAAATAAATTTTTAGGATTATTTAATTTAGGTAAATCTGAATAAAAATATAAACCTTGCCCCCAAGTAAAAGAACAACCTCCAAATAAAATACCTTTCATAATTTATAAGAAACTTTTTTGTATTTTTACTTCGAATTCATTATCGCCGGATTGTATTTTAAATGATTCCGGTTCAACCCATATGTTTAGGGATTTTCTAATACCTTCATATACCGGCATTACACCATGCCAGATTGTATGTCCATTAAATGTTAATGCGTTACCTTGACTGATTGAATATAAGTGAGTATCGTTAATTGTTTTATGTTCAATTGATACCTTATCATCAGATAAAACAAATCTACCATCTTCAAAGTTATCAGTTAATACCACTACCGATGTTAATTCTGAAGAAGTGTCTCTATGCATTTCCAAAAACCTACCATCATAGTATCGTGTCAAACTTAAACTAATGTGATTGGTAGTTATAGCGTTTAAATCAAATGAAAGTGTAGTATCATTTGAAAATACTTCTTTATATCGTTCTAATATTTTTTCTTTAATGGAATTATCATGTATTCTTAACATATCCCATTTGTTATACGCATCTATTTTGTGAATTGGAGTTATTCCTGCCTTTTCACATAAAACTACAATTTCTTCACACTCTTCCTTCGAAAAGAAAAAATTGTTTTTAACTAACATAAAAGTTATGCGTTTTTAATCAAATTCAATAAAATCAAAAAGATAGATTTACATTCTGCTCTTTGTTCTGTCGAAAGTGTTTGAATTTCTTGTGGTTGTGCCATTGTTATTACGCTTTATAGTTATAGATAATGAAATTATTTGCAATAGTATGCCCAACTCCATTGGAATTAGTACCAGATAAGAATACGTCAGCAGGTTCGATATTTAATTTAACAACACTTCCACTAAATTTTTGATATTCAATGGATGTTACATCTGCTAAAATAGAATCTGATACAACAATATAATCACCAGAAGTTAATTCACTTGCTGCTTTGAATGTAAGATTATTACCACTTACATCTGATGTTAATACTAATTCAACTAAATTTACCAACATACTATTTGGTTCATCTGCTACATTGTAGTTTACTTTAATAAACCATTCATCAACTTCTTCATTTAATTTTACAACAACTGAAGCTGTTGTGTATGTAATATCATTAAATGAACCGGTGTATATCCAATCCATAGCACCTTGAGTATTTGATGCATCACTAAATCCCGGTAATTCAATAGCCTTTACAATATCTCCCAATTCAATATCACCTATCGGTGTATTTATTTCAGTTCCATCTACAATTTTAGTAGTTTCATAAATAGATGGAATACCTACTCCTATTCTATTTGGATTTGAGAAATATAAAATTCTACTTTCATCACTTAATACTGAACCTGTGTATGAAATATATTGAGAATCCAATGGTAATGCGTTTGATGAAATATATCCACCAAAATCAATCACCGTTTCTACATCAGAACATAAAATTATCCAATGTCTAATATGGTCTCTAATTTTACCATTCCATAAATTATTTGGATTGTATTGATATTCTTGTGCGATTAAATCGGTATCTAAAGCAGTTTTGATATCAGTTAATTCTTGTTCAGTAGATAATTTGTAAAAATGAGGAAAATTATTCTTTGTAAAATCCGGTAAACTCTTTTTAATAATTAAGTTTGGATGAATTCCATTATCTATTAAATTTGATAAATTATCAAATGTAGTTCCGTTTTTATCAAAGTATGTTTTTGGTATTAAATCAGTTTCGTTATTATTGAATATCAAACTCAATAATTCTTTTTTATCTCTACAATAAACATCATCTACCAAAGCAGTAATATCATATGATATTCTTAATGTAAATTCTGTTTCAGAATCTTCAAAAAATGGAATTGTGATTGAATCAATTGCAACTGGTACTTTTTCAAATGTTATACCATTCGCATCACAAATTGAATTAAGTCTTTCAACAAATTCACTTGCTGTGTTTTCTGTTTTATATATTATTCTAAATTTAGTGTATGAGTTTGCCGTTAGATATGTTTCTAATGCATTAAAATCAAACGAATTATATGATATGTTTGGAATATACACATCTGTGTTCATTTCCAAAAATTTCATTTGACCATCTAAATTTAAAAAATCTACTCCTAATAATACCGATTTCATATGTTTTTTTATTATTTTATCTTCCTATAAATATTCTCTTTTTAAAAAACCACTGTACAATTCTCTAATTGGTGGATGACCAACAAAATGTAAAGCCTCAATGTCATATGTTACTAAATCATATGGATTTGGTATTTGATATTTTGTATCATCTAACCTAATATATGTGTTATCTTTATAATACATATGTGACCATGCAGATTGCTCAATCCAATCACCATTTGTCATTCCAAGTGTAAACAAATCATTCAACGCAACTTCAATAAAATCTATATGATAATGGGTTTCCGATGGAATGTAAAATATACCTACATTTACTTTATCCAACACATCTACTTTTGATGTTTTACAAAACGAATATGCATTTTGGAAATCTGGAAAATAAAAAGGAGTAGAGTTGTGTATTAAACTTATAATTTGTTCAGGTTTATTTATGAACAATACATCCGAATCTATACATAATATATTTTTAGTTTCAGATAGGAAATGAAAATCAAATAACTTCATTTTAGTTAAGTTAAATAATTTATTGGTTTCAAATCTATATCGTTTACAACTTTTATATTCATTAAGATATTGCAAAATTTTACTATCGGCATATTCCTTACTTATGATGTGAATATTACCCAAATGAATCAACACATCTTCACTTTTAGTATCCAATGAGCCATCACTATGAAAAAATATTGGTATATCTTTGAACTCGTCATAACATCGTAATGAGTTTACCATATTAAGACACATCTCAATATCCCTTTTACAAACCAATACCCTTATTTCTAAATTGGAAAACATATTACAAAAAAGTATTTTTATTAGTTTTTATTCTTTTATATCCATTTGGTGCAAGATTGGATTGGAATACACCATATACTTGCTCAAATACATTTTCAATTGGATACTTTAACTTTAAATATTGCGTACAATGCATCTCAATATCATATGCCTGTGTAATACGAATTGTATTCAAATGTAGTAAAAAACTTGCTGCACTTTTCCAACTGATTGCATATGCGTAACAATAGTTTCCTGTCTTTGTACCCAATTTAAATATATCAAATGTATCCCATTCTAAACTATTCCAATCAAATGGATTTACAATATCAATATCATCTTCTATCACAATCACATTAGTTTGATTATCTGCAGACCATTTTAATATCTTCATATGTGATATAAATGTTGCCATAACTGCTTCTGGTATCACATCCCACTCATGAAAGTTTGTATATTTAAAATATCGTTCCTTTATATCATCGGTAATTTCATTTGGTGTTGTTGCATTCCAAAATTCAAAATCCAATCCAATCTTATCCTTTATAGATAACATCCATTCTCTTCTATCAGTATTAGATTCCAATGATAGACACCAAACTTTATACCATTGATTTTCTGACATTTTTCGTATCGGTTTTAATGTGTGAATAAAATTTCATTATTTCTGTCTTATCTAACATTTTATTGTAATTATGAATCAGTACTTCCCTCATTTCGTTTCGTATCTTTGTACACTTATCTAAATCCCAACTTGCAATTTCTTCTAATACTTTTATTATTTTTTGTATTCTAATTTTGAAATCCAATTCATTATCATATGATTCATCCCACCATTTATCAAATGTTTTAAATCCCAATTCTTTAAGTTTCTTTATAGTGTATGTATTTCCTACGATTATAAATGGTTGACAAGTATATATTGATTTGTATGTTTTTTCGGTTATGAAAACAATGCCTGGACTGGTAAGAGTTTCGGTTATTACATTTACAAATGTTTTTAAATGTGCACTTATATTAATACTATCACCGGTTTGTACATCTGCAAACCAATTTGTTGTATCATATGAATGTCCAATAGTTGAATCATATGTTGTATAATATTCCATCAATTGTTTGTTATTCGTTACACTAACAATATCATAAAAACTTTTACTTGTAGTATTTTTATTCAAAGATAAAATAGATTTATCCTTTAATATTGGATTATTCATCAATTCATAAAACATCCATAACCTATGTAGTTTTGATAAATTGTTAAAACATAAAAAATGTTTTTCTAATTTAACCCCATTTAAAAATTCTACATTTTTATTCTTAAATGAATTTAAATTATGTTCATCTCTTTTATTGATTAATGCAAAAAATAATTCATCTGTAAAATAATTGTATGGTATTATCGTAAACTTATTACCAGTATAAACCTCTTCCGCTAATAAATTTGATGTAATAATATTGATATCATCTTTATCAAACTGATATTGAGTTGATAATCTATCCAACCATTTATAGTGAGAAATATCTTCACCAAACCATCCTTCAGTTATATAGAAAAAAACTAATTTTGCTTTTTTATTTTTTATACATTTTATTAATGTAGGATTTAATTGAATCGTTTCATATTTTTCAAATAAATCATTACAATATAACACAACCGGATATATAAATTGTTGGGTTGAATTGTGAAAATATTCAGTTGTATTTTTATTAAATGTATGAAATTGATTACCTAAAAAATTATCAATATGTAACCAATGTAAATATCGTTTTGGATGCACATTATCACCAATCAACCAATTTGGTGCATATTCATATTCTGATAAATTAGGTTTATTAATATCATCATATGCAACACTTACTATAATATTGTTGATAAAATTTTCCATTTAAAAATATTTTCTAATTCCAACTTTTTTTGAAAGCATATGACCTTCTAATTCTCTATCGGTTAATTTTGATAAATCGAATATACCAGTTAGTGTTTGTAAATGTGTATTTAAAAATCCATATCGTTCCATATATTTTTCTAATGGATACTTTGCTTTATTAAAATTATTTCTTCCTAAAAAATACCCACCATTAACTACATTTTTGGCACCCCATTCTTGTGCATATAATTTTGCAACCGGTGTTAGTTCAAAATTACCCACATCATTATAACAAAAAGATATTGGATAGCTTTCATCCAACTCTAACACATTTTTTATTTGTACATTTGGATGATTTGTTGGATTTGCAATATCATATCCAATACATCTATCATATCCAAAGTGTTTACATAATAAATCAAAACTAACACAATTATTAGTTCCCAACACTACAATGTAACCATCAGATGGTATATCTTTTAATTTTAAAACAATTTCATTAAACATAGTATATGCCCAATATGATTCATCATATTTTTCTATTCCATGATTTTGTAAATTAGAAAACCAAAAGGTCTCTGAATAAAATTGTTCTTCTTTCATGCTATATGTTTAAAATATATTCTCTAAAAACCTCATCGTATTTATTATTTTTAATAAAATTATGATTATGAAGTATCTTATTCATATTTGATTTATAATACTTTGAAATTTCATCTCTCATATTTGATAATCGTTGGATTTCATTTACTATCATATGAAATCGTTTGGCATCATCTATTTCATTATCATAACTATGGTCTATTAAATCATCAAAGAAATGCAAATCATATTCCTCCCGCATCATTTTTACGTGTTGCCAAGATGCTACAAATAAAGGTAATTGAAAAAAATAAAAAGGTTTAAAACTTTTTTCAGTTATATGAACATCACAATCTCTATGATGATAATGTGATTCAGTTACGATATTAATATAACTATTTTGAAAATTTAACTCACTTTTAAAAGTATCAATTTGACTGTATGAACTATATGTATCTAATGTATTTTCCCAACTTATACCTTCTTCATAATAAGATAATTGTTTAGTATTACACATAAATGAAAAATCATTTATTAAACTTTTATTGTTTAAATCTAAATAATTTTTAAAATGTTTAACCGATATAACATTTGAAGCCTGTTGAGTACATCTCATATATTCAGAATGTTCCATTGTTAATGACCAATTTGTTATATCATTATCTAATAAATTTAAATTTTTAAGATAAGCTAAAAGTAATATTCTGTGATAATGTGGTTGTCTATTATGACATAAAAATATAAACTTTTTATCCAATTCAATATTATCTATATCAGGTGGATTTGGATTTTTACTAAAAAAATCTATTAAATAATTTATTTTAAAAACATTTATTTTGGTATTAAGTTTTTCTTTTAATTTATTTAACATTGAGTTATTATCAATAATATAAAAGTTTTCTTCTTTCCAACCGTTCTTTTTTATTTTTCTAATTAGTAGTTGCATAAAAGTATCAACAAATTTATTACTTTCGTGTTCTGATATAAAAATAATTTTTAAATCAAAATTTTTAATGTAATATTCAATTTCTGCTGGTAGAAAAATATCGCTATTTTTAATATAAAATGTATATGAATAATTTTTTGCTATTATAAAATAAAACTTATCTTCTTTATTAATATTTTCTAATTTACAATTTTTAATATTAAAATTAGCATCATGAAAAAAGAATGGAAATGATACTTCATTACCCCCATTATTTAATTCCGATAAATTTGGCATTGGCCTACCAAGTGAATCCCACCTATTAAAAACTAAATTCATATTAACGATGTTTTCTTTTTATTTGTTGGGAAATGTTTATCTAAAATAGAATTAGTCTTATCATAAACTTCTGCAAACATTTCCTTACTTATATCCATTAAAAGTTCATCTATCTTATCTACACTTTTAGATACCCATAAATGATGACCTACATTCTCTTTCATATAGTTTGTAAGAATCTGATTTATATTAATATCTTTTAATCGTGTTATACCTATTAATGAAAAGTTTTTCATTTCATATAATCTAACCGAATCGATACTTCGTCTGATTTGATAATTTTCGTATTCCCTTAATTCTTTTATTTTAAATGCGTTTTGTAAAAAGAATTGTGGTGGGAGATATTGTTCAATAGCCCAATGTGGTGGTAAATCTTTATCATAGGTATTGTAAATTGTTTCTATATGTTGTTGGGTGTATTCATCTAATTTTTTAAAATATTCACATACAACACTATGATAGATTTGAGGCAATCCAAACACACACATATTCATTGCGTAATTTTCATCAACCATATTAAACCCAAACCCCAAATAATTTGATTTCAATTTATCTAACAATCCCTTATATGCTTTAGTGAAATTTATATCAGTTACCTTCTCTTTTGTTTCCGAATATGCACATAATATTTCATCACCCAATTCAATTTTGTTGAATAAAAAATAATCTATATCAAAGTGTATATATTCTTCTTCTACATTTGAATAGGTATATAATTTAGATAAAGTTCCATAACCATATTTTGTTAATGTATGGTTTGGCAACATTCTGATTTCAGTATAAAAAGAATCTTTGAGTATTTCTGCGGTTCTTTCATCACAATACAATATAACCTTATCATAATGTTTGCATAACAAATACGATGATAACAATCCCATAGTTAGTTGTAATCTAATTCTATTGATATCATTTTGTTGGTATAAGTTATAACAATCTAATGTTTGTACTGCTATCATTTTATCTAATTAAATTTGAAAAATAATTTTCTTCAATTTGTTTTTCTGAATATGTTTTTATAAAATTATGATTATCGATTATTTTATCTATATTCAATTTATAATATTTTGAAATTTCATCTCTCATATTTGATAATCGTTGGATTTCATTTAATACCATATGAAATCGTTTAATATCATCAATTTCGTCATCGTAACTATGGTCTATCAAATCATCAAATAAATCTAAATCATATTCATTGCGTAACATTTTTACATGATTATATGTTGCTAAAAAAATTGGTAATTGAAAAAAATAAAATGGTTTAAAGGTTTTTTCAGTTATTTGAATATTGTTTTCTAAAAAATTAAATTCCGTTTCTGTTACTATGTTGATATAACTATTTTTAAATGTATCTAATGTGTTATGGTCCGGTGACCAAAGGTATAATTTATTTTCAAACCAATTCACATTTTGTTCATAATAACTTAATTTTTTTTCGTTTGATATTTCCAAATAATCTTTAATTAATTTTTTATCATCGATTGATATATATTTTTTAATATGATTTATTGATTGTATTTTTTTAGATTCATTGTTATATCCCGTAACCCAAGACCAATCAGATATATCATTTTCTAACAAATTGTAATTCTTTAAATAAGTTAATAATGCAATTCTATGATTTGCAGTAGGGTTTCTATTTAAACAAAGGAATATAAATTTTTTATCAAATAGAATATCTTTTTCTGTTATTATTGGTTTTGTCATTTCTGATGTAACTCTTAATAAAGAATTTAATTTATAAAAATTTATTTGAGTATTGAACTTTTCTTTTATGACATTTAAAAGTGAATTATTGTTTATAAAATAAAATTGAGATTCATTCCAATTGTTATTTTTTATATCATTAAATAATAATTTAATAAATTCTTCTAAATTAAATGGACTTTCATGGAAAGAAAAAAATATTACTTTTAAACCCTTATATGTAATTGCGTTTTTGATATTATCTGGAAAATTTGGATAGTCATACCAATGATTTAATACATAAAAAAAATTCTCACTATCATTGATATCTTCTATTGTACAATGTCTTATTGAAACATTTTTGGGAAGAAATAAAGAATATTCAAATTCGCATAGTTGAATTTTATCATTTAAAAGTAAAGGATTTTTAGAATCAACTATTATATTGAAATTATATTTTTTACTCATATAAATTATAACAATTATAATAAAATCTTTTTATTATTTTGTTTTTTTGTTTTACATACCCACATCTCTTCATTAAAATCCAAATCAGTATATTCAATTAAATTAAATCGATTGCATGCATCAATTATATCACCTTGAGTAATCTGACACCAATCCCACTTTTTATGTTTAAGATTATTTTCAAAATATTCATAACTAATAGAGTAATCATGTGCCATAATAAAATCATCAACCTTAATATACTTTGAATACAAATTAAATTCGGTAGGTTTTTCATTACCATCACATAGTATCAAAAGTTTTTTATCGGTTTTTAAGAATGATTCTAATTTAGATAGATTATTAATATCCAAAGCATTCATTTGTAAATTCCGAATACCTTCTTCTATCAATGTTGTATTTATTGGTTTAACATCTATACTTAAAATTTCAGTATTGATATTATTTTCTTTTGAAAAATCATTAATGAATTGTGTTAATCCACCCAACGCAGTTCCTATTTCAAATATCCTTTCAAATCGTTCTTTTAGTAAAAATTCTTCAAATAATTTCCATACACCATTTGTTTGTTGTGCAGTATATTTGTTTTTGTATGTGGTAGTATGTGGTATCATTTTACCTTTTATAAATCTATCACAATAAAAATTTTTATTTTTAAAAAATTCTGAATTAAATGGTTTGATGGATGTTAAATCATGAGTACTATAAACACATAACCAAACTGCTCTTTCTTTGTTGGTTTGATTAATAGATGATTCATGTAGTGTGTTACCATCCCAAATAATCATATCACCTTTTTTTGGTAAAGGTACATCCCATTGATTTGTGTTGGTATTAAGAATAGAAACCGGTCCATTTTCTTTGGTAAAATCATCTAATACCCAAGCACAGGTTATAGTTTTAAAAACACCTTTCAACGCTAACTCATTATGTGGACCATATGCATTATCGGTATGTTTTTCAAACTTAAAATCTTCGTTTGGTAATTTTACAACGATTTGGTCATTGAATAGATACAACTCATCGGTTTCCAATAATTGAGTTGCAATATCATACATAAAATCAGATGTATAATATTCAAATAGTTCTGGAGATAAAAAACTTGCTACACTAATAACTTTATTATATTCAGAATTTCGTATTGATAAACAAAGATTTTTACAATTCTCAATATCAGTTATAGGAATACAATTTGGTATTACAATGTATCCATTTTTTTTAAACTCTGTAACATCAATCATATTTTTTTATTTATATGAAATTTTTTTCTTTCTTATTGGTAATTTTTCGTTTTTTACCAAAACTTTCAGATACATTCTTTTTAAATTTTTGTATATGTGCACATTTTTCGTAGTATTCTTTTTTGATAAACCAATCGTTACAATAATCTAATACTTTTTCATAATCTTTTTTATCAATTACTACTACTGATGCTGCATTAACATGAACTACAAATGCTAAATTTTCCTTTTTTAATCTAGTGGCATTATCAATGTTTTGTGCTATTTGCCACAATACATCATCACCATTTTTATCCAAAAAGTTTTTAACATATGGATTCGTAGGTACTAAATATTTTTCCCAATTAACTGTTGTAAATGTTCTTGTTCTCATTCGTACCTCCTTTTATAATAAATTTAATTTAATTTTACTTGCAGAATCCACGATTATTTGATAATCTCTATCTTGACCACCAAACCACCCAACATTCATTGTATATTTTAATTCAGTTGGTTTTGAACTCTTACTACCAGAAAGTGCAATTGCCAATGCTGCTCTTAATTGTTGAGCATTAAATCTACTTGCACCCATTGTTCTTGTAGCAATAGATAATAGAGAATTCCAATCCTTTTCATCTGCTTCTCGTTCTCTATTAAATACTGAATTCTTCGATTCAAATAAATCACGAGATTGTGACCTTGCTAAAATATATTCAATATATGAACCATTAAATCTACTAACAACTGTATCGTTTATTGCTTTCCATGCAATAGGTGTTAGAGATGCTGCACCTGCAAGTACTGCTGGTAATGCTGCACCACCCGTACCAATGATAACTAATACTCCAGCAACCGCAACTAAAGCACCTGCAATGATTGAACCCAATCCTTCTCCTAATGGATTATAGACAGTTTCAAAATTTGGTTTGCGTGGGTCTAATAATGCATTTACTAATTTAGGTATAATTTCTTCTTGTGGTACTGATTGAAATTGAGGAGAAACTGAAACAATAGGTGGTAATGATATGTCATATGTTTCAGCTGTTAATAAACCTCCAATTGCTTCGGGGTCTGGGTTTTTTGTTTCGTTCATTGCTTTATACAAATTACGATATCCCAAACCTACTGATTTGTCATTACCAACTTCCCAATCACCTAATTGTTTAATTGGTTTTATATTAATTTCATCTACATTTAAAGTTGGTTTTACAATCCAATCAATATATTGTAATATTTCTTCATCAGTATCAAGTGTTTTTGTTACTTTAACATCTGCATATGCTTCAGTTACCTTAAACTTATTTACTTTGTTATATTGAGATAAGAACGAAATATCTAAATTAATTGTTGGTACACTATAAGTGTTAAACCAGGGATTTCTTTCATTATATGCTTTTATCAAATCACTATACATTTCTTCAGATGCGTATAATTGAGATGTTGCTATATCTTTAATTAGAAATCTAAATGTAGTATTTGGTATTGAAACTACACCCATTTCAGCAGGATTTATAAGTGGATACTTAACTGTATTCTTCTCATAAATTCCACTTAAAACTATATTTTTTTGTTCGGTTGTAACAAAACTTGATTTTGGTATGCCCGTTTCATTCGCAGGATAATTGTTACCAATTTCTTTAATTTTGGTAAGATTGCCATCTTTATCTCTTTTTGGCAAACCGATATTATCTAATGGTACATATTTCATATGTATAAATATGAAAAAAGTGGATTTACTAATCCACTTTGCTATTTTTTAAAGTTCATCTTCATAGAAACAAATCTTAACATCTGCTTCTAATAACATTTCTCTACTTCGTTTAAATGATTCTATATAAGATGATGATTTAGATGTATCATCTGGTCTATCACAATATAGTGTTGTTATTCCTGCATTTATTATTCCTCTAGCACAATCAGAACAAGGAAACCAATGACTCAAATACATCGTAGTTCCTTTAGTAGAAACTCCTATTCTTGCTGCATTGTAAATTGCATTTCGTTCTGCGTGTTCAAACCAATAATACTTTTCAGGTCTTTCTTGTCTTTCTTCTATTGTATCATCTAATCCTCTGGGAAAAGAATTGTATCCAGTAGAAACTATTTCGTTATCTTTACCTACAATAACTGCACCAATTTGTGTTTTAGTGTCTTTTGATTTTAACTTAACATTGTTTGCTAAGTTTCTAAAATATTCTATCCAATTCATTCTATTATTTGAGCTTCTTCTATTTTTCTACAAAATATATAACTTGGTGGATTGCCGGTTTTAAAGGCAATATCACAATTCAACCATTCTTTAACTAATTGAACATCGGTTATTCGTTCCATTGGCCATTGAGCTACTACTAAATACAAATCATCGTTAATTCTTTGAATTGGTTCTCTACCACTTGGATATCTCATAAACTATTCTTCTGGGTTTCGGAATGTATCCACTCCTGTTTTGAATGTAATAAATAACATGAATATACCATACCACTCTAACCAACTTAAATGGTTATATGGATTAAAGTATGTATTTACTTTCCATAAAATAGTTGCAATAGCAAGGAATAATAAAACTCCAAACACCCAATCTTTTCTTTCGTTGTTTTGCATAATTTAAAATTTAAAATTCTTCATCTGAATTGTTTAACCAATTCTTTTTGTACTTTGGTTTGCGTGTATAATCTAATTTTGTTTTGTGAGTTTTTTGTGTCATCTTCTTTCCAATTTGTTGTGACATTTCTCCAAAACTTCTATCATCCCATGTCAGTTTATCCTGATATGTTCCTTTTTGTTTGTTCTTCTTTTCCATCATTATTAAATTGTACTTCCATTTTAGCAAAAGGTCGATTGCGTAAAAGTTGTTCTACACTCCATGCAATATCTTCCGTCATTATAGTAATGTCTTCACTTCGACCATCACTATATTTAAGTTTTATTTTGTATTCTTTTTTATTATCCATATTGTTTTATTAAATAATTTTTTGTATTTCGTTATCGTTATTATTTTTTAATTTAATTATAACCGTATAAAATGAATGAATATTTGTTGGTATTCCTCCATTGGTTGATATAACTTTTTCTATTTTTAGATTGGTATCATTTAATAAACTTTTTAATTCGTTTAATGCCATACCATAATGATTTTCAATAAAAATAATTTTTGTATTTTCATTCATAAACTTTTCTACACTTTGGAAAAATTTTCTATGAAAATTCCAGTCAGTATCAATAGCTTTAAGAAACTCATTATTTTCATAATAAAAAGTACTATTTGGTTTCGAATACCACGGTGGGTTGGATACAATCGTATCAAATATAACATTCTGATTGAAAGAATCAAATACATCTGAATGTATAAATTTTGTATTTGTTAATTGATTGTAGTTTATAGTTTCATTTATACAATTTTCGTTTTCATCATTTATATCAATTAAAAACAATTCATCTGCCAATCCTATAAAGTTCAAATAAAATCCTATGAAACCAGGACCAGAGCACATTTCTAATATTTTACCTTTGTTTATAAAAGGAAATACTAACTGATTTTTAAATGTATCAATTCCAAATGATGAACCACCTCCATCTAAATGGTCTTCAAAATATATTGGGTTTCCTTCTATAAAAATTTGTTTCATTTTATATTAGTTTATTTCCAAAATATTTGAACTGATAATATTGTTGCAGCCAATAATAAACATGTTAAGGTTTTTGCAGTAATTGGCTCTTTAAATAAAATTATACTCAAACTTACAAATACAATAATACCAATCCCAAACCCAATAAGACGAGATGGCCAAAGTTGTCCATCAAAATGATGTACAAAACCTTCTACTGATTTAATATAAAACCATGCAGCAGGAATTGAACTTAATAATACTATAATTGGATATCTTTCATACCAATTCCACTTTACACTACCTTGTAATTGAAGAAAACTAAATACCTGACCTAAAACTCCAAACACAAAACCTTTTAATAAATTATTCATATTATATAAATATCAATTAAAGATATTCTGGACCTGTCCATTTATATCGTGCAGTTCCATCAAATATATTTCCTCTACTATGTTTGGCTGGTGCTCTCCAACTTGCTGGTTTCATTAGGTCACCTTTCTTAATTGGTATTCCTTGAAACTCACCATCATACATTGAAACAAATCCCCATACCGAACGGGAACTCATTATCTTCATAAATTTAGAACCTTTTTTTGTAGTTAGTGGTGTCCAACCATAAACATTACCTTCAAATTGTTTATTAACATTATCTAACCAAATTTCAAATTGCGTTTTCATATTTTATATTTTAGTAGTTTAACCATAAATCATAAACATAATCATAACTCGTATCGATAATCTCTGCAAGTTTCTCAAAACATCTTTCTCTTACAATAGAATCACTAACACCGATATATTCATATGGGTCATTACCGATATGTAATGCATGATACAAACCAGTAAAAGTAGCGGTTTCGTTAATCTCAACTCCCAATTCATCAGTTGGGAAAGTCTCACAATAGAATTCTTTAATGTTCATATCTTATGTTTTAATGTTTATCTCTTAATCTTACAAAGCTAATATACAACCTTTTTTCCAATTTTCCAAATATTTTATGGATTATTTTTCATCTTTTTTTAGGGTAAAAAATAACCCATTGAAAATCAATGGGTTATGAATTATACCAATTTTTTTTGTGCTGCCACTATTACTTGATTTGTACCCTTCAGTGGCCGCTTTGTGGAGTTTTTATATTCTTCCAATTTTTCCGGTATTTTACAATCATCTATATTGTAAACATGATTATATCCATCATAATCCTTTCTATTGATTAATTCGTGATATAAACCCCTATTATACACCGAATGTGTTATTCCTATCTCTATGAAGACTTCTTCGATTCTGTTTAATCTGTTCAATCTCTGTTCCGCTGTATTATAGTTTGTGGTAAAGTTTACGGTGTTATGGTATTCCATATAGTTACCATCTTCTATCCATTTCTTTTTAAGAGTTTCGTGTAATAAGAAACCAGAGCAGGTTAGAATCTCTGACATTACATCGTGATATTCTTTAATAAAATTTACCGTCTTTTCAAAATCTTCTTCTCTTTCATTTAAGTATCCAATGATTAATTGCATTGCAAATTGCATCGGATATTTGAATTCTTTATTTAAAGTTCGTACATTTTCAAATATCTCTCTTACACCTTCCTCAATCGGATATTTTTTCATATGTTTCAATACCGGTTCGGATGCAGATTCAAAGCCAGTAATCATTTTTAATAATCCAGCTTTTCTATACAATCTCATTGTTTCCAAATCTCTCATTGGTGTTTGTAATCTCATATTACCACCAAAGTTAAATCCAATTTCAGGCCAACCCTTTTCTATAACAGTTTCACAAAATTGTTTTAACCATCTTGGGTCACCATTGATAATTGAATCGTGACAAAAGAAACTTACCTTACCTTTAGCAATCCAATATTCAATTTCAGCAATTACCGTTTCTAATTTTCTATATCTAAAGACTGGAATGAATTCTGGCACTGAACAAAATGTACATCTATAAGGACATCCTCTACTCAATACAAGTGGAACATTATATTGATAAATTGATTTGTAATAAAAATTATCTTCTAAAGATGAATAATCTGGGAATGGTAGAATATCCATATCAATATTCTCACGCGGGATATTATGAATTAATTCATCATTATCATTTCTCCATATTATACCTTTGATTTTTGCAAGAGATTGTTTACTCATATCTGATTTCAGAATCTCTACAAATGTAATTTCTCCATCACCTTTTGCAAATATATCAATGAATCTATATTCTTTTGTTGTATAACGAGTGTTAGGTAAAACTCCGAAATCCAAAACTTCGATTCCATTACCACCAAAAAGAATTTTAATATGTGGATATTCTTCTTTTATTCTTTTAGCAATTGCTAACGATGCATCAATATTACCATCTATGATACTAAACCCAAAGAAACCGGGATTTGTTTTATCAATGTATTTGAATACATATCCTTCAATGATTTGATTCATTTCAGGGAAAGTATATAAATGTTCAAAATCTCCTTGATTTGCGTATGTATTAAACCAATTGAAAAAATCTGATTTCTTATCTGGTGGATTTAAATAGAAATAATCAATTACGGGGTCAATGATTGCTACATTTAAATCTGAATGAAATTTATCTATATATGATTTAAGAGCAACAACTCCGGCATAATATCCAGATTCGTTAATATTGGGAACTTGCATTAATAAACAATCTTGTTCACCAATTGTTTCAAAGTGAAAATGATGACCAAATTTGCTGTTCTTATCAACAATTTGTTTATGATTGATATAATTACTTAAATCAATCTTAACATCCACTAAAGGGATATCATTTTTTATCTGATGTAATATTCGTTCCTCTACCTTTGAAACTTCACTCATATTATTATTTTACCTATAAGTAATTTTTTTTTATTTTTTTGTCAAAAAATTTTCTAAAAATCTAGTAGTTATAAAAGCTTACTAACTAATAACTGAAAAAGTTAAGAGTAAATAAGTAACCCTTAACTTAATAGCTTTAAAGCTTTGTGGATTCAATCCAACCAGTCCTTAGCAAATTTAAAACTTCTTTTTCTTCAGAAGTGTAATATCCTTTATTAAGAACTCCATCTATCAATACTAAACTTTCAGAAATTGATGACATCCAATTGTTATGCATTTCTAATGTTATTCCTCTCAAAGAATTACTATTAACTTTAGAACCGTCTAAATAAATATCTTTTAACCAGTATTCTATTTCCAATAAAACTTTTCTTAATTCTTCGGTGAGGATATCACTTCTTCCCATTCCCATTATATTACCATTTACCTGCTGGACATTGTGATTTACGAGAAAGAGTTTTTGCTGCAATGTTACATCCACATCCTCTTACCAACTCACCTGTCTTAACGTGTTCAATTATTTTGTTTGGGTCACATGTATTGATGGTTCTAATTTTACAATTATCACAATGGAATAATCTATTCTGTGCAATTAGTTTGGTTTGTTCATCTAATATTCCAAATGTATTTTTAACTAAATTTCCCCAACCATCTAGGATTTCATTAATTTTTCCCATTTCGATTTTCTTTTCTTTTTTTATCTCTGATGTGTGCACTGTGCACCCATTTTCCAAATATAACTATTAAGATTGCACCTACTATGTTTGGTAATTGATTTATATCCATAATTTAAGCTATCAGCCTCCTATATGTGTATTGGAAAGAATATTTTAAAGTGTAACTGAAAATCAAATCACCTATGATAGAATTTATAAAAAATGGAATTGCTAATGTATAACACATAATTAATCCATCTAATGTATGTGGATATCCAAGTATCCATACTCCAAAATTGGTGATTATAAAAAATAATAATGAACTTGAAAAAATTGTATTCAAATTCATTTGTCTAAATAAAATACTGATTAAAATAAACGAACCATAAACAAATGGTGTTATCATAGAAAATCCTAAAAACAAATCGGATACAAACATAGTTAATAATGCTATGAATGAACCTGATAATTTATTGTTAAGAGTTGAGCTACCAAATAGTGCTAATGCTGTGATTGGAGCAAAGTTTGGTGGATGTGGAACTATTCTAAATAGAATAGCAAAAATACAAAAAGATAATAATAGTAGTTCTTTTTTCATATACTATAAATATCAGTTAGAACCTCTTCTTCGAGCTTCTTCTGCTTCTTTATATACCCTAACCCAAGTTAGGAATATGTCAACTGGTGCTAATGCCCAACACATGATTAACATAGCAACAGTGTCTAAACCAGGTGTAATTCCTAATCCACCTGCTTTAACTTCTCTATTCCATTTTTTGAATGACATATATAAACAATATACCAAACAAATTAAATAGTAGTTTCCAAAAAATCCCATAAATTTATTTTTTAGTGGTTAATAATAAGGTTGAGTTTGTGAGGAATGATTCGGATTAAAAAGGTTATCCAAGTTTCAATGAGGTTTGAATGTATTGAAGTTGCACGACCAGAGACCCTAATATGGTTGAAGTTTGTTAATAATTCATTATCTTATTCGTTCATCCGCTTGATGGCTACAAGTAGTATTGTAAGAATAAACTAATCAATCAGTTTCAAACCCCACTCACTCAATATTTTTAGATTTGGGTATTCGCGTTGTGAATATCCAATTCGTTTTGAATTTCTTCAATTTTTGAATTTAAAATATCCACTTTGTTTTGGATATCTACCACATTCAATTCTACTTCCTTTACTGAAACAACACTTCCGTATCGTTCATTAATTTTACCTTCTTCGGTTGGAACTTTTTTCAATTCCTTTACCAACCCTTTTAACTCTGCCAATGCAAAGATTTTATCATACACTGGTTGATTTGCTTTATGGATTTGTGCTTTCAACTCTACCAATTGATTTGATAGGTTTGTGATTTTATCCAATGTATCATTCATTGAATATCTACGAGGATTACCTTCCTCAATTGAGTTATACTTTTTCAAAATCTCATATTGAGCTTTTAAATCAGTTACTAATTTGTTCTTTTGTTTTAATGCTTGTTTTACATTCATTTTTTTTTATTTTTAATTATGATTAAATTAATAAGGTGCCAGTGGAGGGATTGATTACCCACACGATGTCCATTTAGGATACACCTCCTTACTAGTATTACGGCGCGTCTAATAGTTATTATTCGAAATCAAACTATTCTTTCCGCCACACTGGCATATGTGGAGATGATAGGAATCGAACCTACGACCCTCTGCGTGCAAGGCAGATGCTCTAGCCAACTGAGCTACATCCCCAAATAATTGCTGTGATGGGAGGATTCGAACACTCCACGATGAGATTCAATTGATAACACATTCCTGCAGGATGGTGGTCTACCCCATATTATCAATCTATTTCTTTACCATCACCCCCGAGACAGGAGGGCTTGTCTGCCACAAATTGGTACTACCCAATTTTATTTCAACACATCACAATGTGCGGAGAGGGAGGGATTCGAACCCCCGTTAGTGTTACCTAAAACAGTTTTCAAGACTGCCGCGTTCAACCAGCTCTGCCACCTCTCCAAAATTCTATCGTTCTTTTTCTTTTATAAATTTTTTCTCAATGTGAGAAATTCTTCTCTTACTTTTAAGAGTTCAGCTAAAACATCCGCATTAGTTGGTGGGATTTTAGCAGTTACTCTATGTTCTAACTTATCAATACGAGAATCTATTGATTTGTTTAAAATTGCAATTGCACTGGAAACCGATTCTTCTTGTTCCTTTGTTTTATATTCAACCAATTTACCTACATCTAAATTGTTTCTTACCAATTCTCTATGTAAATGTTCGGTATGTTCTTTTAATTCGTTTATTTCTTTTTTAATCTTAAACATACCATTTAAAGATACTACTAATCCAACGATTGTAGCAACCCCAAATAATACACCTAAAATTATGTATAATGTTACCATAATAATTTCCTTTTTTGTTATTCAATATCAAAGAACGATAGTGTACCTGAAGAGGGACTTGAACCCACACGCCCATTACTGGACAACAGATTTTAAGTCTGTCTTGTCTACCGATTCCAACATTCAGGCGGTTTATACATATAAATATATACAAATATATATTATGTGCGTGATTCGGAAAGGATTCGAACCTTTGACCTACTGCTTAGAAGGCAGTTGCTCTATCCAACTGAGCTACCGAACCATATGCGGTGTATACGAGATTCGAACTCGTGGTCTCTTCCGTGACAGGGAAGCATGTTAGGCCTCTACACCAATACACCATTTACTAATCCACTTAAATTGCACCATCCAAGTCACTGCTCTGGTTGACAAAGTCCTCGATGAATTAGTTGAGCC
>JACCDP011446371.1_pt1 | contig 78249 bp, 68 predicted proteins | sample 7445841 | NCBI WGS metagenome assembly JACCDP01 (sample SAMN15323441, study PRJNA562643) | freshwater metagenome | isolation source: river surface water | place: USA:Blue River Watershed | collected 2017-08-17 | reverse complement strand
GTAACCGTCCATGAGCCCATATTTACAATTGGAAAAAAGGAGCAAGATGTTGTAGTTTTGCGCGATCAAGCATGGAATACCATTCATCAAACTTTGAACTATGAAAATTGATAACGAGACAGTAGAGCGATTGGCTGATTTGGCCAAGTTGGAATTGAATCCCGAGGCCAAAGCAGAAATGGTGAAGGATTTAACCAACATGTTGGACTTTATCGATCAGCTCAAAGAAGTAGATGTTGAGGGAGTAGAGCCATTGATTTTTGTCAATGAAACCGCCACCAATGTGCTGAGAGCCGATGAAGTGAAGCAGGAAATTTCGCAGGCTGAAGCTTTGAAAAATGCACCTCAAAAGGACATGTATTACTTCCGTGTTCCCAAAGTAATGAATCAAGGGTGACAAAAGTTCCACTTGTTGAAGCATAGTTAAACGAACTTTACAAAAAATATATAGAGTATGTACCCAGCAGAGTTAGTAGCACCAATGCGTGCTGAATTAGATAACGTAGGTTTCAAACAAACGCCAACCGTTGAGGAAGTGGATGCCGCAGTAAATACGGAAGGCACAGTATTGATGGTGTTGAATTCAGTTTGCGGTTGTGCAGCAGGAAGCATGCGCCCAGGCGTGCGCAAATCGTTGGACAATGCAGAGAAGAGACCCGGAACATTGGTTTCTGCGTTTGCAGGAGTAGACAAAGATGCAGTGGTTAGAGCAAGACAATACATGTTGCCTTACCCACCCTCATCTCCTTGTATCGCATTGTTCAAAGACGGTAAGTTGATGCACATGGTAGAGCGCCATCACATCGAAGGACGTACAGCTGATATGATTGCTGAACACTTAAAAATGGTGTACGCAGAGTTCTGCTAATCAGAGATTTAAATTCAAGTGAATCGGCCTCGCGCCGATTTTTTTGTGCATAAAGTGTTAATAAGCCCTATCTTTGCCAAGAATTAATTGTACGGCTACGATTTCTTTTTTTGTTTTTCCGAGTAAATGAGACTCGATATGATCAGAGAGAAGTTGTTATAACTCGGACAAAACAAAAAACTTATTATGAAATCATTTGAAGAGCTAGGACTGGATACATCCATCCTAAAGGCATTGAAAGATGCGGGATATGAAAATCCCACCCCAGTACAAGAAGGAACAATCGAGTGGGCTGTTGAAGGCCACGACGTTCTAGGTTGTGCTCAAACAGGAACTGGTAAAACAGCTGCGTTTACACTTCCCATTTTACAAAGAATTGTTGGTAGAAATGACAAAGGCATCAAGGCCTTGGTATTGGCACCAACTCGTGAGTTGGCCATGCAGATTGCCAATTCTTTGCGTGATTATTCCAAATACATGAAAGTACGCCACACTGTTATTTACGGTGGTGTATCTTCTTATGAGCAAATCAAAAACTTACGCCGTGGTGTAGATGTTTTGATTGCTACTCCAGGTCGTTTGTTGGATTTGCACAATCAAGGACATGTGTTTTTGGGCAAAGTAGAAACATTGGTTTTGGACGAGGCTGATCGCATGTTGGACATGGGATTCATCCATGATATCAAAACCATCGAATCTTTGTGTGCAGAAGACAAGCAAACTTTATTTTTCTCAGCAACCATGCCACCAGATGTGCGCAAGTTGGCGATGGGAATTTTAAAGGATCCCAAGCAATTGGATATCGCTCCTTCTGAACAGAAAGTAGATCGTATCGAACAAGAGTTGTTCATGGTGAGAAGAGATCGCAAACGCGCCATGTTGAACCATTGGTTGGAGAACAATCCTGAAGGTCAGGTATTGATTTTCACCAAAACCAAGCGTGGAGCGGATCGCGTAGAAGAAGATTTGCAAGAGCAAGGATACAGAGCGGTGGCTATCCATGGTGATAAGAGCCAAGGAGCACGTACACGTGCTTTGGGCGATTTCAAAAGAAATAAAGCAAGAATTTTGGTTGCTACTGACGTTGCGTCACGCGGAATTGATGTTGATCAACTTCCATACGTAATCAACGTAGACATGCCTGAAAACGCGGAAACTTACGTTCACCGTATCGGTAGAACAGGAAGAGCTGGCGCATCTGGTAAAGCAATTTCGTTTTGTTGTGAGGATGATCGTGATATATTGCACGAAATTGAGAAGCATTTAAGTATGGAGTTGACGAAGACAACGGACCATCCTTTCGTACTTTTGGACAATCAATTGGCAGAGGTTTTAGAAAAACCAAACAGAGGTGGTGGAAGAAGCGGCGGACCAAGTAGAGGTTACAAGGGTCGTAGCGGCGGAAGTGGTGGAAGATATGGTGGTGGAAACAGAAGAGGCGGCGGAAGCGGTGAAAATCGTGGAGGTGGTGATAGCCGTGGAAGAAGTGGAAGTGATCGCGGTGGTGAACGTTCAGGAGAGCGCAGCGGAGAGAGAAGCTACGGAGGAGGTTCTGGTAACGGAAGTTCTTTCAAAAGCAAGAGTAGGTCAGGCGCAGGATCGAGCAGTGCAGGTGGTGTTAAAAAGAAATTTTTTAGTGGAGTAGCCAAGAAAAAGAACTAGCAAAAATTAAAATGAGCAATTTTAGTTATAACAAAGTACAACACCCTTTTTTCGATACACTGCAAAAGAGAGTGTATGATTATTTCGAAAATAACAAAATCGAAATGTCCGGAGGTTGGAAATTGTGGTCAAAAGCAATGTTATACATTGTGGCTGCAGTTGTCAACTACTGGTTGATGTTGTGGGTGGTTCCTGTAGGAATATGGAGTATCGTGCTTTGTATTACAATGGGACTTTTGTTGGCTGGAATTGGTTTTAATGTTATGCACGATGGTGCGCATGGTGCTTTCTCAAAGCACCAATGGGTAAACAACGTGATGGGATTCAGTTTGAATTTCATGGGAGGTGATGTCAATCTTTGGAAAATCAAGCACAATTTGGTTCACCACAGTTTCACCAATGTGGAAGGTTTGGATGACGATATCGATATCGAGCCGTATATCCGTACCAACCAATTCCAAGAGAAAAAGAAAATGCATCGTTTCCAACACTTATATGTCTCCTTCTTTTATTTCATGACATATTTGAATTGGATTTGGTGGGCTGATTTTGAAAAGTATTTCAGTCAGAAAGTTGGCGGAGTTAAATTCAGAAAAATGAGTTTTGGTTCTCATGTAACTTTTTGGATTGGAAAAGTTGGATTCCTTGTTTTGGCAATTGTAATTCCGATTATTGTTGTTGGATGGGTCAAGGCTTTGGTTGGTTTTGCAATCGCTGCAGCTACTACGGGCATTTTAATAGCTTTGGTTTTTCAAGTAGCTCATGTCGTAGAGCATACGTCCTTTATGAACGCTGATGATAAATCTACAGAAGATGAATGGGCTGTGACACAATTAAAAGGTACAGCCAATTTTGCTACAAGTAACAAGATTATTTTGTTCTTCACTGGTGGTTTAAATCATCAGATCGAGCACCATTTGTTCCCTCGTATTTCTCACGTACACTATCCAAAAATCAGTGCAATCGTGAAAGATACTTGTAAGGAATTTGGTGTACAATACCACGAGTACAAAACTTTTATTGGCGCAGTTGCATCTCATTATGCACACTTGCGCAACATGGGTATTGCAGCATAAGCTATTCTAAATCATTGAAAAAGCCCGCATTTGCGGGCTTTTTTGTGTAGTAGAATATTTGTAATTAAAGCGTACCGCGACGCTCTTGCTCACGCTCAATGGATTCAAACAAAGCTTTAAAATTTCCTTTTCCAAAGCTCTTGGCACCTTTTCTCTGAATGATTTCAAAGAACATAGTAGGACGATCCAATACGGGTTTGGTAAACAATTGAAGCAAGTACCCTTCGTCATCTCGGTCGATCAATATCCCCAACTCTTTCAATGGAGCCAAGTCTTCATCAATTTCTCCAACCCTATCCAAAACATCGTCGTAATAAGATGGTGGAACATACAAAAACTCCACACCACCTGCTTTTAGGCGTTTTACAGTTTCAATGATATTGTCTGTGGCAACAGCTATATGCTGAACTCCAGCGCCGTTGTAGAAATCAATATACTCTTCGATTTGACTTTTCTTGCGTCCTTCTGCGGGTTCGTTGATTGGGAATTTGATTCGACCATTACCATTGGCCATAACTTTACTCATCAAAGCAGTGTATTCCGTGCTAATGTCTTTGTCATCAAAACTCACCAATTGAGTAAAGCCCATTACTTTGGCATAAAAGTCTACCCAAGTGTCCATTTCATTCCATCCTACATTTCCTACCATGTGATCAATGTACAAAAGGCCGGCACCTGTCGTTTCAAAATCAGGTTTCCAAGGCTGGAATCCAGGAAGGAAAATACCGTTGTAATTTTTTCTTTCGATGAAGTAGTGCAAGGTTTCGCCGTAGGTATGAATGGCTGAAACAACCACTTCACCATCATTGTCTTTCATGACAATGGGTTCCATGTTGCTTTTTGCCCCGCGTTGTGTGGTTTGCTCCCAGCTATATTTGGCATCATCTACCCATAAAGCTACAACTTTAACACCGTCTCCATGTGCGTTGATGTGTGCGTTGATGGGGCCATCCTTTTGAAGTGGAGAAGTCAAAATCAAACGAATTTTGTCTTGCTCTAGAACATAGGAAACCCTGTCTTTAAGCCCTGTCTCTAATCCTGCATAAGCAACGGGTTTGAATCCCCATGCGCTCATATAATAGTGCGCTGCTTGTTTGGCGTTACCTACATACAACTCAACGTAGTCTGTACCTAGGATTGGAAGAAAGTCTTGTGCATCTGCAAAGACTTTTTCTAGTTTTTGTGAAGTATTATCAGTAATCATATTTTTAGTTTTCTAACCAAGATTGATAGTAATTTTCTAATTGCATATCTACTGCGCTTTGGGTCAATTTCAACGGTTTGAAAGTATCCACCATTACTGCCAATTCAAGGGTTTCCTTTTGACCAATGCTTCTCTCATAAGCTCCTGGATGCGGACCGTGTGGAATGCCTCCGGGATGCAAGGAAATAAATCCTTTTTCTACGTGATTTCTGCTCATAAAATCCCCATCGACGTAATACAATACCTCGTCTGAATCGATATTGCTATGGTTATATGGTGCTGGAATTGCCTTTGGATGATAGTCATACAAACGTGGGCAAAAAGAGCAAATGACAAAATTGTGCGCTTCAAAAGTTTGGTGAATGGGAGGCGGCATATGAACCCTTCCTGTGATGGGTTCAAAATCATGGATGGAGAAGGCGTATGGATAATTGTAACCATCCCATCCAATCACGTCAAAGGGATGACTGGCATAAACCAACTCATGCATCATGCCTTGTTTTTTGATTTTGATCGTAAAGTTACCCTTCTCATCATGTGTTTCTAAATCAGAGGGTCTTCTGATGTCTCGTTCACAAAACGGCGAGTGCTCAAGCAATTGCCCAAATTCATTGCGGTAACGATTGGGTGTTAAAACAGGCGAAAAACTATCGATGATCAATAAACGATTTTGTGCAGTGTCAAAAGAAATTTGGTATATCATACCACGTGGAATAACCAAGTAGTCGCCGTATCCAAATTGGATATTGCCCACCATTGTGCGCAAAGTTCCAGTGCCTTCATGAACAAATATTACTTCATCTGCATCTGCATTTTTATAAAAGTAATCGGTCATGCTTTGCTGAGGAGCTGCTACACTGATGTGAAGGTCGTTGTTAAAAAGAACAACGTTCCTGCTTTCTAGGAAATCCGCTTTGGGAGCCGATTGAAAACCTTTGAGCATGTACGGTGTAATGTTCTTTTCTATTGCAGCTTTTGGAGATACATCTTTGGGCTCACCAAATGATTTGATCATTGTGGGGCGATGCACATGGTAGAGAAGAGCAGACATTCCACTGAATCCTTCGGTACCAAACAATTGTTCGTAGTAAATTCCGCCATTTGGTTTTTCAAACGCTGTGTGGCGTTTGTGGGGGATTTTACCGAGTTGATGATAAATAGGCATAGCAAATATTTTTTCAAATGTAATTGGACAGAAACCAGTCAATTATGACACTCGTCAATCCTTCAAATCGATTCTAGGAGGTTCAACCATATCGTCCACTATAAAAGCAGAGGGAATTTCTTTTCTTACTTCTTTAAGCGCCTCTCGGGCTTCGCTCTTGGAAAGATAGTTTCCAAGGCGCAATACGTGATCCGGGATATTTTGAGACAAATAGATGAGACTTCCGGGATGGGCTGCTATGTAGTCTTGTCGAAATTTTTTGGCTTGGTCAAGGGGACCAATGAAAATTTGAATACGAAAACCAGATTGCGTGGTGAGTTTTCTATTCTTGTAGTCTACTTGTTGAACTTTATCGGGAACAATCCACCTAACGCTTCCTTTGCTTGGGTTGGGATAATTCACCTCCATATTTTCTGGAGTTTGAGCAATGGAATTCGCGCAAATCATCGACAAAGCCAAAATCAGAAATAGACGAATATTTAACATACTGACAAAAGTATGTTTTTTTCACCTAGGCCGGTTGATTTGTATGAGGAAAATTGCCAAAGTACACGTAATCAATGGAATGGGCAAAATGGTTTTAACAAATTTTATTTAGAATCATTTTAAATTAGAAAATCATTGTTGATGACAGTTCTGTGATAATCGTAGTTGGTTATTTTTGCGCTTGATTCCAAATTGGAAAAACTGTAAAAACCGAGCAATGACGGGCTTTTCGAAAAGTATTTTTAGATTACTGACAGGCGCTGTACTGTTGGTAACAATGAGCGCTCAGCAAGCTAGCGCTTCAATTCACGAGGGTGGTGATGCCGCCAATGGTGAAAAATTATTCAAGGCAAACTGTGCTTCGTGCCACAAGATTACCGAAGAGGTACTTGCGGCTCCAGGCTTAAAAGGCATTGATCAGCGATGGTCAGGCAAGGATGCGCTTTTGGTAAAATGGATTCAAAACCCTCAGGCTGCTGCGGGTTCAGGTGATCCTTATATCAAAGGTTTGGTGGATAAGTACGTGTCTCAATTTGGCTGGATGGCTGCTCAGGCAGTTGACGAAGCTGAAATCAAAGACATCATGGCTTATGTGAAATCAGGTGGTGGAGCTGGCGGTGCCGATGCGGGTGCAGCAGCTGCAGCAAATGACAAATGTCCAAAGATCGAAGATCAAATCATGGAGGAGTATGGTGATCAGAATGATTCCAGTACTTTGATTTGGTTGATTATCATTGGCGTTATCTTGGCAATTATTGGCGCATCTGCGGCCAACATTGCTAAGTCTCTAAGACATGCAGTTCACGAGCGTGATGGTTTAGCTCCGGTTGAAGATAAAACTTACTGGCAAAATGCCAAGGCATGGATGTGGAAGCACCGTGCTTATGTAGGTGTTGCAGGAGTAATCATGGTGATGTACCTTGCTGTAATTGGTTATGGTAAATTGAATAGAATCGGAATCAATCAGGGTTATATGCCTGATCAGCCCATTTGGTTCTCTCACAATATCCATGCTTGCCAAAATGAAATTGATTGTCAATATTGCCATTCATCTGCAGCTAAATCAAAGCATGCCGGTATTCCTTCAGTGAACGTTTGTATGAACTGTCACAAGGGTATCAAGAAGGGTACAATTTCAGGTGATAAAGAAATTGCTAAAATATACGCTGCCATTGGTTTCGATCCAGCGACAGGTCAGTACATTGAGAATTTCCAACAACAACCTATCCAATGGAACAAAGTGCACAATCTTCCTGATCACGTGAACTTCAACCACAGTTTGCACGTAACTGGAGCGAAATTGGACTGTAAGCAGTGCCATGGTCCAGTTCAAACTTACTCAGTTGGACGTTTGGCTCCTATCGAAGAAATCAATGCTCAAGAAGATGTTACCGGTTTGATCAAATTGAGCAAGCCAACATTGACAATGGGATGGTGTATCGAGTGTCACAACAAAGCGAACATCGATCTTAAGAGTTCTGAGTACTACGTTGAAATGCACAAGCGATTTGAGTCTTCTGCAACTGGTAAGCGTACTTTGAAGGAAATCATGGAAGATGGTGAAGTGACCGTTAAAGAAATGGGCGGTTGGGAATGTGGTAAATGTCACTATTAATTTTAAGGAATTACGAACATGAGTAACAATAAAAAATATTGGACTAGCTTGGAAGAATTCAACAATCGTGAATCCTTTCAAGAAGCAGTTTCTCAAGAGTTTGCACCTGCAAACAATGGGTTAAATGCTTTTGCGGACGAGAAATTGTCTAAAGCAAATACTGGACGTCGTGACTTCTTGAAGTTCATGGGATTCAGTGTTGCTGCGGCAACTTTGGCAGCTTGTGAAGCGCCTGTTGTCAAGAGCATTCCATATGTGGTTAAACCAGAGGATATTACTCCGGGTATAGCCAATTTCTATGCAACAACTTATTATGATGGAATGGACTACGCCAACTTGTTGGTCAAAACCCGTGAGGGTCGTCCCATTTTCATCAAAGGAAATAAGTCTCACGGATGGGGCCACGGTGCAGTAAATGCCCGTATCAATGGTTCTGTTCTTGAGATATATGATGAAGAGCGTGTAAAGGGTCCACGTAAATCTGGTTCAGATATTACTTGGGAATCTTTAGATAAAGACATGGCGGCTGTTTTGTCTTCAGCAAAAAACATCCGTGTCATTTCTAATACTATCATTAGCTCAACAACGCAAAAGGCAATCGCTGCATTTGCAGGAGTTCACGCAGGTAAGGTTAAGCATGTGCAATATGATGCGGTTTCTTACAATGGGTTGACTACCGCGCACAGCGAAGCTTTCGGAAAGGCTGTTGTTCCACAATACCATTTCGATAAAGCCAAGGTTATTGTCAGTGTTGGTGCTGATTTCTTGGGTTCATGGTTGACTTCAAACGTATTTGCTGCGGATTATGCAGCTGGAAGAAGACCAGAATCAGGAAGCATGAGCAAACATTATCAGTTTGAGACAACCATGTCTTTGACTGGTTCTAACGCAGATGTACGTGTAGCGATTAAGCCTTCTCAAGAAGGTAAAGTAGTTGCTGCTATTTATGCTGCATTAAATGGTAGCAAAGCTTCAGTTGATGGAGTTGATGCTGCTGTTATTTCTAAACTTGCAAGTGAATTAAAGGCTGCAAATGGTTCATCTGTAGTTGTTGCAGGAAGCAATGATGCCAATGTTCAGCGTGTTGTAGTTGCGATCAACAAAATGTTGGGCAACTATGGTTCCACTTTGAACATGAACCAACATTTGAATCTTTATGCGGGTAATGATGCAGAAGTTGCATCATTGGTTGCGGAGATGAATAATGGAGCAGTTGATGTATTGATCGTTCACGGCTGTAACCCCAATTATAACTTGTCTCACTTGAACTTTGCAGGAGCAATGTCCAAGGTGAAAACGACTGTCGCTACGGCTTTGTATGCAGATGAGACAGCGTCTAAGTGTACCTATCATGCTCCAGATCACCATCAATTGGAGTCTTGGGATGATTTGAGTGCTGTAGCAGGAAGAATTGATTTGGTTCAGCCAACAATCAGTCCGATGTATAATACGCGCGCAGCAGGTCAAAATTATTTGGCTTGGTCTGGTAACAACATGAGTTACTACGATTATTTGCGTTTGAACTTCAATGGTGCTTATACGCCGGCGATGATGGATTCAGATACAAACTGGTATACAGCGGTGCATAACGGAACTTTTGCTGCTCAAACAGTAGTGGAAGATCCAACAGCTGTTCAAGGCGCAGCCCCAGTTGTTGCAGCAGCAGCTCCAGTTGCATCATCTTCAATGGATGTTAGTGGTGCAGTTTCAGCAATCAACGCGGCACGTTCAGGTGCATGGGAGATGTCTTTGTACACAGCGGTGAATATGGGATTGGGTAACCATGCCAATAACCCTATTCTTCAAGAAACGCCAGATCCTATTTCTAAGGTAACTTGGGACAACTATGTAGCCATGGCGCCTGCTGATATGAAGGAAATGGGATTGAACCTTTACATCGGTGAACAAGAAGATTCAAACTTGGTAAAAGTGAAAGCCAATGGTCAAGAGTTGATCTTGCCAGCGGTAGCAATTCCCGGTCAAAAGAAAGGAACAGTTAGTATCGCATTGGGTTATGGACGTGGTGCGAATAATGAATTGATTGGAAAGGCGGCTTATCAGGTAGATGGTGACGGAGAATATTTGATGGAAAATGATATGCGTACACCAATTGGTAAGAACGCGTTTGTTTTCGTAAACAAAGGAAATTATTCAGCTTTCGATGTGACCATCGAGAACATGAATGCTACATATCCAATGGCTTCTACACAGTTGCATAGCACAGTAATGGGCCGTGACTCTGTTGTAAAAGAAACCACTTTAGCTGCATACTTGAAAGAGAAGACAGCTGAGAAAGGAAAGGCTACATGGAATACTTCTCCAACATTACCAGTTCATGCTGATGTTAATGGAGATGGCTCCATCAATGCGCAAGACAGAGTTCCTGTTCGTGATATGGACTTGTGGGCAGAACATCCAGTAGAAAACGTTGGACACCGTTGGGGAATGACCATCGATTTGTCTAGCTGTATTGGTTGTGGTGCTTGTATCACAGCTTGTCACACAGAAAATAACGTTCCTGTAGTAGGTAAAACAGAAGTTAAACGTCACCGTGATATGCATTGGATGCGTATCGACCGTTATTTCTCTTCTGATTTTGCAACCCTAGAGGAAACCAAAGAGAACAAAGGATTGGGAACCATTGCAGCCTATGGCGACATGGAGATTCCAACAGAAAATCCTCAAACTGTTCACATGCCAATGATGTGTCAGCACTGTAACCACGCTCCTTGTGAGACGGTTTGTCCAGTTGCGGCAACAACGCATAGCAATGAAGGTTTGAACAACATGGCCTACAATCGTTGTATCGGAACGCGTTACTGCGCAAACAACTGTCCATACAAGGTTCGTCGTTTCAACTGGTTCAATTATGTTACCAATGATCGTTTTGCGAAGTTTAATCCTTCACAAGATGAGACAATGCGTATGGTATTGAATCCAGATGTTACAGTGCGTACTCGTGGTGTAATGGAGAAATGTAGCATGTGTCAACAACGTATTCAGGCTGGTAAAATCGATGCTAAAAAACGTGGCGAAGTGGTTGCTGATGGTGCTGTAGTTACTGCATGTGCTGAGGCTTGTCCAACACACGCCATTGTATTTGGTGACTTGAATGATACCAATAGCGAGAATACAAGTCGCGCTAAGAACAACCGTTCTTACCACGCATTGGAAGAAGTTGGAATTCAACCCAACATCTACTACATGACAAAAGTTAGAAATATTGAAACCGAAGCATAAACCAATACTATGTTAAAAGAAGCTTCTATACGTCAGCCGCTGATTTTAGGTCACAAGACCTATCATGACATCACCAATGATATCGTTGGTCCGATCGAAGGTCCTGCACCTCGTCAGTGGAAAATTGCATTATCAATTGCAGCCGTTATCGCGTTGTATGGAATAGGATGTATTTCCTATTTGGTAGCAACAGGTATCGGGGCTTGGGGTCTGAACAAGACCGTAGGTTGGGCATGGGATATCACCAACTTTGTATGGTGGGTTGGTATCGGTCACGCGGGTACTTTGATTTCTGCTGTATTGTTGTTGTTCCGTCAGCGTTGGAGAATGGCGATTAACCGTTCTGCAGAAGCGATGACCATTTTTGCGGTAATGATGGCGGCAGTGTTCCCTGTGTTTCACATGGGTCGCGTATGGCAGGCTTATTGGACTTTGCCATTGCCCAACCAATTTGGTTCATTGTGGCCAAACTTCAACTCAGCGTTGATGTGGGACGTATTCGCGATTTCAACTTATTTCTCGGTTTCTTTGGTATTCTGGTACATTGGTTTGATTCCAGATTTTGCTACCATTCGCGACAGAATGGTGAAGCCAGGAATGAAGCGTTTTTACAGTATCTTAAGTTTCGGTTGGTCTGGAAGAGCTAAGAACTGGACACGTTTTGAAGAAGTTTCTTTGGTACTTGCTGGTATAGCTACTCCTTTGGTATTCTCGGTTCACTCGATTGTATCTATGGACTTTGCAACCTCTGTTGTTCCAGGATGGCACACGACAATCTTCCCTCCTTATTTCGTATCAGGTGCGATCTTCTCAGGTTTCGCGATGGTATTGACATTGTTGTTGATCATGCGTAAAACAATGAGACTTGAAGCATACATTCACGTGAGACACGTGGAATACATGAACATCGTAATTATTGTTACGGGTTCAATCGTAGGGGTTGCTTACTTGACTGAGTTATTCATTTCATGGTACAGTGGTGTGGAGTATGAGGCATATGCATTCATCAACCGTTTCTCTGGTCCTTATAGCTGGTCATATTGGATGATGATGACTTGTAACGTAATCAGTCCTCAGTTGTTCTGGTTCAAGAAAATCCGTACCAACTTGGCAGCTACTTTCGTATTGTCAATCGTGGTAAATATCGGTATGTGGTTCGAGCGTTTCGTAATCATCGTTACCTCAATTCACCGTGACTATGTGCCAGGAGCATGGGGTGAATTCCACCCATCAGGAATTGATGTAGGAATGTTTGTAGGAACCATCGGTATATTCTTCACATTGTTCTTGTTGTTTGCTCGTTACTTCCCAGTATTGGCATTGAACGAGTTGAAGACAATCTTGAAGGTGAGCGGAGAGAGTTATAAAAAAGAAGCAGAAAAACACTAATTGGCATAAAGAACAAACATGGCAAACAAAGTATTTCACGTGATGTACGATGACGACCAAAAGTTAATGGACGCGGCTCGTGCATTGGTAGCAAAGGGGATCAGAGTAAAGGATGTTTTCTCTCCATTCCCCGTGCATGGCTTGGATCCAGTAATTGGTGTTAAGCGCACACGTTTGGCGATTGCTTCATTTATGTATGCAACGACAGGAACAATTTTGGCAATTTTCGGAACATGGTATTTCATGATTCATGACTGGCCGATGAATATTGGTGGTAAACCAAGTTTTTCTTGGATCGAAAATGCACCAGCATTTGTACCCGTAATTTTTGAATTTTCGGTTTTCTGTGGTGCTCACGGAATGGCATTGACTTACTTTTTGCGCAATGGAACATTGCCAGGTATGCCAGCAAGTAACCCAGATCCTCGTACTACAGACGACAAGTTTGTAATGGAAATCGTTACTGATCAAAATGGAAGTATGTCTGCTGCAGAGATCGAGGAATTGATCAAAGGAACGGACGTGTATGAATTAAGCATTAAGGAGTATTGATTATGAATCGCCCATTGATAAAAATTACAGGTGTATTGTCCTTGGTTTTGGCCATTACATCTTGTCGCGTAGATCCAAATTCTGCAGGGTACGAATACATGCCAGATATGTATCGTTCACCAGCATTGGAAGCATATGTTGACTACGGTTCAAATAAGCACATGGATTGGACTTTGGCTCAAAAGTCTGAGGCTGGCGTTACAATGAAGTTGTCACGTAAGCCTGCACCAGGTACTGTTCCATTTATGGAGGCAGACATGAAGCGTGCTGAGAAATTAACTACTGCAGGGGCATCGTTTATGATTTTCCCATATACATTGAAGAATACTCCTGAGGATTATGAGCGTTCTGCAATGGAAGTAAAGTCTCCCTTGTTGAGCAATAAAACAAACATCGAAAAAGGTGCTGAATTGTACCAAAAGATGTGCGCACATTGTCACGGTAAAGAGGGTAAAGGTGATGGTGCAATTTCAGCAAGTGGAAAGATTGTAGCCCCAGATTATCCTGGTAAATTGAAAGATTTGTCTGAAGGTAAAATGTATCATTCCATTACCCATGGTAAGGGTTTGATGGGATCACATGCGTCTCAATTGACAAAATTGGAGCGTTGGCAGGTCATTGAGTACGTAAAGTGTTTGCAAAAGGGAGTGGCTGCGCCAACTTTTGATAACAATGGAATGGTTGTTTTAGCAGCTGCAGCACCTGCAGAGGCTACAACAGAAGAAACAACTGCAAAACCATAATCTAGGATAATTATGACACACGATAAATTACAATTTGAAATCCCAAGTGGGGTTAAGAAGTGGTCCTCAATCTTCATGGGGATTGGATTGATTGCCTTGATTGGTGGTTATGTTGTCGATCATACTGAGCATCACCAATACTGGTGGGCCAACATTTTGATCAATAGCTTTTTCTACTTCGCAGTGGCATTGGGAGCAATGTTTTTCTATGCATTGCAATACGCTACTGAGGCTGCTTGGTCTGCGACTTTGAAAAGAATTTTTGAAGCAATGTTCCAGTACATTCCTGTTGGAGTGGGAATTTTACTTTTGGTGATTGCCGCAGGTCAATTGCATTTGCATCATTTGTACCATTGGATGGATCCAAATGTTCATGACATTAACCACCCTGATTACGATGCAATTATTGCTGGTAAAAAGCCATATTTGTCGGCTTGGTTTTTTTGGTTGAGAATGCTAGCTTACGCGGGTACTTTTATTTATTTCGCTCGTAAATTCCGTGAGTGGTCTATTCAAGAAGACACTGTGGGAGGAACAGATTTGCATTTTATGCAATACCGCAAGGGTGCTGTTTTCTTGGTGTTCTTTGCTGTATTCTCCTCAACAATGTCTTGGGATGTATTGATGAGTATCGATACGCATTGGTACTCTACCATGTATGGTTGGTACATTTTCTCTGGAATGTGGGTGTCAACTATGACTTTTGCTACTTTGGCTTTGGTATGGTTGAAGAAATTGGGTTATTTCGGAAATGTAAACGATTCTCACATACATGACATGGGTAAATGGATGTTTGCCATTTCAATGTTGTGGAGTTATTTGTGGTTCTGCCAATACATGTTGATTTGGTACTCTGATATTCCAGAAGAGGTAACTTATTTCAAAGAGCGTTATGACCATTATATGGGCATGATGTGGACCATTTTCTTTGTCAACTTTGCTGTTCCATTTTATTCGTTGATTGCACGTGATGCAAAGAGAAATACCAAATATTTGGTGAGAGCGGGTGTGATTATTTTCATCTCTCATTTCTTTGATTTCTACTTGGCAGTAATTCCAGGAACTACGCATGCGCATGAAACTTTTACAGGTTGGTTTGAATTAGGTTTGTTTATTGGATTTTTAGGTTTATTTGTACGCATGTTTACTAACGCGTTGACCAAAGCAAACTTGATTCCTGTGAAGCATCCTTTCCTTGAGGAAAGTAACCATCACAGTATTTAAAATTAGTAGGATAGAAAAAAGAAAATACAATGAACTTATTCATTCTTTTAGTGGTGGTTTTGGCAATTATTGCAATTGCCCAGTTGACCAAAGTGTATGACTTGTCGCGCACGTTGAGAAATTCGCGTGAGGAAGAGGTTTCAGCGGCAGACAATCGTGTAAATGCAAATGCATGGATCGTTTGGATGTTTGTGTTCTTCGGGTCAGTAATTTATTTGTACACGAATTATGGAGATTATCTTCCTGAGTCTGCATCGGAACATGGTGTAGCTGTAGATAAATTGATGTCTTTGAATATTTGGTTGATTACAGTGGTTTTCTTTATTGTGAACTACTTGCTTTTCACCTTTGCTAACAAGTATCGTTACAACCCAAACCGCAAAGCAAAATTCTTTGCACATGATAACCGCTTAGAAATGCTTTGGACTTTGGTTCCAGGTGTTACAATGGCATTCATCATCGTATATGGTTTGATTACTTGGAATAACATAACTGGACCAGCATCTGCTGAGGCAATTCAAATTGAGTTGTATTCAAAGCAATTTGACTGGACAGCAAGATATCCAGGTGAAAACAAAGTATTTGGTGCTGCAGATTACAATTTGATTGGTACATCAAATGCAATGGGCTTGGTAACCAAAGAAGGTGTTGCTCAAAAGATTGCTGAGATTGACCACAACATTGAGTCAACTGAAAAGGCTATAGCTGAAGGTAAAGCCAAAGGAACGATGCCTGATAGTTATTTGGAAAGCTTAGAAGAGCAGTTGTACAAATTGAAACGTCACAAACAACGTATTCTTGATTTGAAGGAAAATGAGTTGAATGGACAGAGCCAATGGATGGCTGGTGCAGATGACAAAATTGTGAAAGGTGAATTTCATATTCCAGTAGGTCAGGAGGTTGAGTTTGTATTTCGTTCTCAGGATGTAATTCACTCAGCATACATGCCTCATTTCCGCGCTCAAATGAACACGGTTCCAGGTGTACCAACTCGCTTTAAAATGAAACCTACCATTACAACTGCAGAAATGCGCCAGAAATTGGGTAATGACAAGTTTGATTACATCTTGTTGTGTAACAAGGTTTGTGGAGCGGCTCACTTCAATATGAAAATGACAGTAGTGGTAGACACTCCTGAGGATTACGCTGCATGGTTGGCTGAGCAAAAGACATTTGGTGGAGACGCTTCTAAAAAAGAAGAGGCTACTGCAGAAGCGCCTGCTGACACAACAAAAATGACAACAGGTATTTAATAATAAGAATTTTAGAAAAGAAGTTATGGGAGCACATACTCACGATCACGGTCACCACGAAGAGAGCTTCATCTCGAAGTATATTTTCTCGCATGACCACAAGATGATTTCCAAGCAGTTTTTGGTCACTGCTATTGTCATGGGAATCGTTGCTGTTATGTTGTCAATTTTCTTTCGCCTTCAATTGGGATGGCCAGGAGAGAAGTTTGCCATTCTAAACGCATTTTTGGGTGACAAATGGGCACCAGATGGAATTTTAGATAAGAATGCTTATTTGGCTATGGTAACAATCCATGGTACAATCATGGTATTCTTTGTACTTACTGGAGGTTTGTCAGGAACATTTGCCAACTTGCTTATCCCATTGCAGATTGGTGCGCGTGATATGGCATCTGGATTCATTAACATGTTGTCTTATTGGTTCTTCTTGGTATCAAGTTTAATCATGTTGGCTTCTTTGTTTGTTGAAGGTGGCGCTGCTTCAGGCGGTTGGACAATTTACCCACCACTTTCAGTATTGCCTCAAGCAATGCCAGGTTCTGGAACAGGAATGACACTTTGGTTGATTTCAATGGTTCTTTTCGTTGCTTCTTCTTTGTTGGGTGGTTTGAATTACATCGTAACCATTTTAAACTTGAGAACCAAAGGTATGAAAATGACCCGTTTGCCTTTGACCATTTGGGCGTTGTTGGTTACTGCAATTTTAGGTGTTCTTTCTTTCCCAGTTTTGGTTTCAGCTGTTGTGCTTTTGATCATGGACCGTACAATGGGAACTGCATTTTATCTGTCTGACATTTTCATTCAAGGTGAAGCTTTGGACGTTACAGGTGGATCTCCAATTTTGTTCCAACATTTGTTCTGGTTCTTGGGCCACCCTGAAGTTTACATCGTATTGTTGCCTGCCTTGGGTATTTCATCTGAAATTATTGCAACCAACTCTCGTAAACCAATCTTTGGTTACAAAGCCATGATCGGATCTATTTTGGCGATTGGATTTTTATCTTTCATCGTTTGGGGTCACCACATGTATGTAACCGGTATGAATCCATTCATTGGTTCTGTATTCGTTTTCACAACACTTTTGATTGCGATTCCTTCTGCGGTTAAGGCTTTCAACTACATCACAACTTTATGGCAGGGTAATATCAAGTTCACACCAGCTATGATGTTCTCGGTTGGTTTGGTTAGTACTTTCGTTACCGGAGGTTTGACTGGAATTATCTTGGCTGACTCTGCTTTGGATGTGAATGTGCATGATACGTATTTCGTAGTAGCTCACTTCCACATTGTAATGGGTATGTCCGCTATTTTTGGAATGTTAGGTGGTGTTTACCATTGGTTCCCTAAAATGTATGGTCGTATGATGAATTCTAAATTGGGATATGCGCATTTTTGGTTGACCATGGTTTGTGGATTCGGAGTATTCTTCCCTATGCACTTTGTGGGTATCGCTGGAGCGCCACGTCGTTATTACGATTATTCTGAGTTTGATTACTTGGATCACGTTATGGACTTGAACCCAATGATTTCAACTTTTGCAATCATCGGTGGTGCTGCTCAGTTGTTGTTCTTGTTCAATTTCTTCCACAGTATTTGGTTTGGGCAAAAGGCTACTCAAAATCCATGGAAATCAAACACCTTGGAATGGACTACGCCTGTTCAACACGTTCATGGCAACTGGCCAGGTGCTCTTCCGGAAGTTCACCGTTGGGCTTATGATTACTCAAACCCAGAGCATGAAGAGGATTTTGTTCCTCAAATCGTTCCATTGAAGCAAGGTGAGCACGCTCATTAATCAGATAAATCAGCTTTTAAAAATCCGCAGCGTTTTGTTGCGGATTTTTTGTTTGGGGGTAATCTTCATTCCATCTGAATTTTCAGCTCAAACCATTCAGTTGGGTAGCACAATAGGCGGACTTATCCGTCAAAAGCCTACACCAGCATTTAAGTGGGACACCCAAAATTCATTTATTACGGGTAAAAGTGTTAAGGTTCAATCACTCAAAGCTGGAGTCACTTTTGGAAGCCAGTTGACTTTGGGAGTGGGATATCATTGGTTGCAATCGGATATCACCCAAGAAGTGAAAGGTTTTAGTAGTGCCTTACCTATGAAGATGCGCTACATGTCTTTGTTTGGGGAGTTTGTGTTTTATAACAAAGGAAATTGGGAGGGAATAATCCCAATACAATTTGGGTATGGTCATTCTTTTCTGCAGACCGTTCCATTAACAGGAAAACCAACCAAGCTTTATCGAGAAACGGTCTTTTTGTACGAACCGAACATTACCATAGAATACAAATTTTCACCTTGGATTGGAATTGGTGCGGGTTATGGTTACAGGATCATGTTGAAGAACAATCCGAACATCAATCAGAATTTTTATGCGCCATTGTACGTGTTTCGCATGAGAATTTTATTTGGTGAACTTTATTCTCGATATGGGCATTTGTTCCAAGATGAAATAGAGTAATTTTGGTTCATGTCAGAATTTGATATTCGAAATGAAGCCGAGCAAAACGGTGAGCGTGATTTTGAGAGAGCGCTGAGACCTAAGGTTTTTGATGATTTTACGGGGCAGAGGCAAGTGCTGGAGAATCTTCAGATATTTGTTTCGGCGGCCAAATTGCGTTCTGAAAGTTTAGACCATGTATTGTTGCATGGTCCCCCAGGTTTGGGCAAGACTACGTTGGCCAATATCATCGCAAATGAAATGGGGGTAGGAATCAAGACTACTTCAGGTCCTGTTTTAGACAAGCCTGCCGATCTTGCTGGTTTACTAACGAATTTGGAAGAGAACGATGTTCTATTCATAGATGAGATTCATCGATTAAGTCCAGTAATTGAGGAGTATCTCTATTCCGCAATGGAGGATTTCAAAATTGATTTGGTCATTGATACCGGACCCAATGCGCGTTCTGTTCAAATTGCATTAAACCCATTCACTTTGGTCGGAGCGACAACACGCTCAGGATTATTGACTGCGCCTTTGCGAGCGAGGTTTGGAATCAATTCGAGATTGGCATATTACGATGCAAAATTGCTCACTGATATCGTCACAAGAAGCGCACATATATTACAGATTCCTATTCAAGAAGAGGCTGCTTTTGAAATGGCTAGAAGGAGCAGAGGAACGCCGCGTATAGCCAATGCGTTGTTGCGTCGAGTTCGCGATTTTGCTCAAATCAAAGGAGATGGAACCATTACCCTTGATATCACCAGAATGGCGTTGAACGCGCTCAATGTGGATACATATGGTTTGGATGAAATGGATAATAAAATCTTGATGACGTTGCTGGATAAATTCAATGGAGGACCCGTGGGACTTACTACTGTTGCAACAGCTGTAGGGGAGGATGCAGGTACAATTGAAGAAGTCTATGAGCCATTTTTAATTCAAGAAGGTTTCTTGATTCGTACGCCACGAGGTAGACAGTTGACTGACAAGACATACCAACATTTAGGCAAAGGCAGGTCAGCTAGCTCTGGTCAATTGTTTTGATATGAATTGGATTGCAGTTCGCAGAAATGAGCAGCTCAAACAGTGGGCACGCGAATTGGGATTTTTAGATTGCGGATCAAGTAAAGCAGAATTTTTATCTGAAGAAGCACCTCGATTGGAGGAATGGTTGAAGAATCAATTCCATGGAGAGATGCAATACATGGAGAATCATTTTGACAAAAGATTGGACCCACGGTTGTTGGTTCCAGGAGCCAAGTCAGTGATTTCATTATTATACAACTATTTCCCTGCTCAGCAACAGCCACAGGATCTTCCTCAGATTTCCAAGTATGCATACGGCGAGGATTATCATGTTGTAGTCAAGGATAAGTTGAAATTGCTTTGGGATAGGATGAGCCAGGAGTGGGGGCAAATTGAAGGACGTTGCTTTGTTGACAGCGCCCCGGTATTGGAGCGAGCTTGGGCAGTTAAATCAGGACTTGGCTGGCAAGGCAAGAATGGCAATTTGATACAGAAGCGCGCGGGATCATTTTTTTTCTTGGCTGAAATTATTGTGGATATTGAAATAGCAGAAGACACACCAACAACCGATCACTGTGGATCTTGCACGAAATGCATAGACGCATGCCCGACAGATGCTATTGTGAAACCACAAGTGGTTGATGGATCAAGATGTATTTCATATTTCACGATAGAACTAAAGAATGCCATCGATGATCGATGGAAAGGGCAATGGAACGATTGGGTGTTTGGTTGTGATATATGCCAAGATGTATGTCCTTGGAATAGGTTCTCAAAGCCCACGAAAGATGAAAAGTTTAATTATCGCAATGAAATCCTTGACAAGACGTGGGAAGACTGGAGGCAAACGACAGAAGAAGAGTTTAAAAAGCTAACCAAAGGTTCACCTTTGTCCAGGACCAAATGGTCAGGAATGATGAAAAATCTCAGTCTTTTTGACTGAATCAAAAAGAATCGTTGTTTTTTAACTGAAACTATTTTACATTTATAGCGTTAAATGACCGAAATCTCAGTAAAAGAAATTCTATGAAAAAGAAAATAGTCGGATTGGCAATGGTAGGACTCATCGGGGTTGCTGCTGTTCAATTCACATCTTGCTCAGGGTGTCAGCAAGCCAAATCAGAGCAACCTACGATGGATGCCAAAAAAGATTCTATGGATCAGGCGCGCGTAGAGCAATTAAAAAAGATTTTCTTCAATATTCCATCACCAGTGGAGATGGCTTCGTTGATCAAAGATCAAGGGTATACTTACGACAAAAAAATGTTGAATGCAGTTGAAAATGTCGATAAATACTTGGGTGAGGTTAAGCAAGCTGTAAACCTAGGAATTTATGGTGCGGATTTGAGCTACGCTTCGATTTTTGATCAGAAGCAAGAAAGCATGACTTACTTCGCAGCTGCCAAGAAATTGGCTTCGGCCATGGCGATTGACGGAGGTATCAATGATTCTACCATCACCAAATTGGCAGAGTATCAAGACAACAGAGATAGTGTCTTGAAAATTGTTACCGGTGCTTATGCTGACTTAAATGGCTATTTGAAAGAAAACAATAGAATTGAAGTTTCAGCTTTGGTTATTTCTGGCGGATGGTTAGAAGCCTTGCACCTATGCTTGCAGTATTCTGAAAAACCAAACTCAACTTTGATTCGTCAGCGCATCGGAGAGCAGAAAATGGTATTGGAGAATTTGTTGAAATACTACGAAAGCTTTGATAACAAACCTGCTTTGGCTGAAATGAAAGCGGACTTAATGGAAATTCAAAAGGAGTTGAATAAAGTAGAAATTACTTCTGAGAAAACCACGGTTACCAAAGGAAAAGATGGTGTTATGACTATCGGAAACAATTCAAAAGCCAATGTGAAAGACGATACTTTGAAATCACTCAACGTATTGGTGAAAAAAATCAGATCTAAATACGTTGCCTAATATTTACGGAGATGAAGAAATTAATTGCCTCTATATTTTTCTTGGCTTTGGTCAGTTTCGGAGCCAATGCACAATGTCGTGCATTTACCAAGAACAGAGTATTGCCCAATTTGACAGGGTTTATTCAAAATGAAAATTACAATGCCGCTCTTTTCATGGAAGGAGATGAAGCTGAGTTGTTGATGACATTTTACGGCGGAAAAGACTACCGTTTGGTGGTAATGGCTCACCCAGTTTTACCAGAAGTAGAATTTGAAGTATTGGATACCAATGACGAGTTATTGTACACCAATAAAACCGCGGGTAACAAGAATGTATTTGATTTTAGAATGTCAAGTACCCAACAATTGAAAGTGCGCGTGCGTGTTCCAGATTCTAAGGGAACAATGGTGCGTCAGGGCTGTGTGACAATTGTTGCTGGACACAAGCAATCATAATCTGAACTAAGGAATTTGAAAAGGGCTCATTGAGCCCTTTTTTTATTGCCAAATTAAATCTCCTGCTTGAAAAAATTCGAGTCCATTTTCTGTGATTAGTTGTAAGCGACCCCACTCATCAACTCCTTCAATCATACCATTAATCAATTTTCCTTGATGAAGGAAAAAGCGGTGATGATGTATTTCATAAAGATGTTCCAAATACGTTCTTTCAATGGCTTCATGCTTTGTCCATTGATCAAAATACTTCATGATGTTTTGATTTACCATTTCAAGTACAACGTCCAAGGATACATTTAAGTTTGGGCTATTCAAGACCAATGATGTTGCAATAGGTGATTGAAATTGCGTTTGTAATACATTGATTCCAACCCCACAGATTAAAGTTGCCGTTTTGTCAGCATGGAGATGGGATTCAATGAGTGTTCCAGAAATTTTCTTTTGTCCGACATAAATATCATTGGGCCACTTTATTTTCACTGGAAGTTCAGGCAAGTAAAAGGCAATGGTTTCTCTAATGGCCAATGAAATGGCTTTATTTAGTGAAACAATTCTTTCGAAATTAGAATCTCCCAAATGCAGAATCCAACTTGCAGTGAGATTTTGCCCCGGAGCCGCCTCCCAAATATTGGAACGTTGCCCTCTGCCTTGGGATTGATGCAATGCCGAAATGACAGTGCCATGCAGAATCTTTCCACTCAAAAGCAGTTTGGCTACATAGTTGTTCGTTGAATCAACCTCAGACAGTGAAATACGGTTAATTTCCATTATTCTACGAATATAATCGGGTTTTTTCATGGGACTGAAGTTGTACATTTGCAGTAATTAAGAATCATGGCGAAAAAAGTAAAAAAAGCAGGCGAAGAACAACTTTTAGATATTGTTGTCCAAGGCATGCAAGAATTAAAGGCAAAGAATATTGTGATATTGGATTTGCGTAAGTTAGAATCAGCAATGGCTGATTATTTTGTAATCGCTTCAGGAAGTAGTAGCACCCATGTAGAGGCTATTGCCAATTCCGTGGAAAAATTCACCGAAGAGAATTTGGATGAATCACCAAGAAGAATTGAGGGAAAAAGAAATGGGAAGTGGGTTTTAATGGATTATTTCAATACCATCGTTCACGTTTTTGACGAAGAGACAAGGGATTTCTACGCCATTGAACAGTTGTGGGGTGATGGTGAGTTTACGAGAATTCAAGATTAATATTGTTATAAATGTCAAAAGAAGGTAATAAGCAAAGCAAACCAAAAATGCCTGACGCGCCAAAGAATATCAATTTCTATTGGATCTATGGTGTAATTGCGGTCATTCTAATTGGAATGATGTTCTTCAATGGTTCTAGCGATGGTCGTGAGACCGATTTTGCTCGTTTCAAGCAATTTTCATCGCGCCATTTGATAGAGAAAGTGGAGTATGATGGAAGCACGGCGATGATTTATTTGAATCAAGCCGGTAAGGATTCATTAAAAAATGAATTGGGTAACCCTTCTGGAGTCAAAGGATTCACAAGAAGCGCGGAGTATTGGTTTAACATTCCCCCCGGTGAAGAATTTGTAAAGGAGATTCAAAAATCAGGAGAGCAGCATGGATTTATGGTTCACTACCAACCCCCAAATGAAACCGCACAAGGATTGATTTGGTGGATCGTGATGCTTGGCGTTATGATCCTTGGTTGGGTATTCATCATGCGTCGCATGGGCGGCGGTGGCGGCGGCGGTGGCGGACAAATTTTCAATATTGGAAAATCCAAGGCTACATTGTTTGAGAAGGGCAAGGGAACGCAAGTTACATTCAATGATGTCGCGGGATTAGAAGGGGCAAAGGAAGAGGTACAAGAAATTGTTGATTTTTTAAAGAATCCAAAAAAGTACACTGAGCTGGGTGCTAAAATTCCCAAAGGGGCATTGCTTGTTGGACCTCCCGGAACAGGAAAAACTTTGTTGGCCAAGGCTGTTGCTGGCGAAGCACAAGTACCATTCTTTAGTTTATCAGGTTCTGATTTTGTGGAGATGTTTGTTGGTGTTGGTGCGAGTAGAGTTAGAGATCTTTTCCGTCAGGCCAAAGAAAAAGCGCCTGCAATTATTTTTATTGATGAGATTGACGCGATTGGAAGGGCCCGAAGTAAAAACATCAATTTTGGTAGCAATGATGAACGTGAGAACACGTTGAATCAATTGCTTACTGAAATGGATGGATTTGGAACGAATTCCGGAGTAATAATTTTGGCTGCTACAAATAGAGCGGACATCTTGGACAAAGCTTTGTTGCGCGCTGGTCGATTTGATAGGCAGATTTATGTGGACATGCCAGATATCAAAGAGCGTGTTCAAATTTTTAAAGTTCATTTGGAGAAGGTTAAGAAAGACGACACAGTTGACGTTGAGTTCATGGCCAAGCAAACTCCAGGTTTCAGCGGTGCTGACATTGCCAATGTCTGTAATGAGGCAGCGTTGATTGCAGCGAGAAAGGGACACACAGCGGTTGGAAAGCAAGATTTTCTAGATGCTGTTGACAGAATAATCGGAGGATTGGAGAAGAAGAATAAGATCATCACCATCGAGGAAAAAAGAACCATTGCGTATCACGAAAGTGGTCACGCCATTGTGAGTTGGTTGTTGCGTTATGCTTCTCCTTTGGTCAAAGTAACAATCGTTCCAAGAGGAAGATCTTTGGGAGCGGCGTGGTATTTACCTGAAGAGAGACAGATTACCACAACGGAACAAATCTTAGACGACATGTGTGCTGCCTTGGGTGGACGTGCCGCTGAAGAAGTAGCTTTCGGAAAGATCTCTACAGGAGCTTTATCGGATTTGGAGAAGGTTACCAAGCAGGCTTATGCCATGGTTACCATTTATGGCTTAAATGACAAAATCGGAAATCGTAGTTACTACGATAGTTCGGGTGAATCTCAATTTCAAAAACCTTATTCTGACGAGACCGCTAGAATCATTGATGAGGAAACGAGTAAAATAATTGAGGGAGCCTATTTGAAGGCCAAGGAGCTTTTATCGGCCAACAGAGAGCAATTGGATAAACTTGCTGCAAAACTTTTGGAAAAAGAAGTAATTTTTAAAGACGATTTAGAGGCGGTCCTTGGCGCTAGACCTTGGGGCGAAGAACCAAAAGTGGAGCAAGAAAAGGAAGTGGTTTCCGGAGTGACCAATGAGCAATTACCTGAGGCGCCTGGTGCAGAGGATTCTAACGAAGTTCAACCTGAGGGAGGAGTCAATGAGTAATTTGGCACTTCGCTCTATAACAGGATTGATTTTTGCCTCAGCAATGATTGGTGCCTTTTGGTGGGGACCAACTGCTACGGCTATACTTTTTTTGTTGTGGACTTTTGTCGGGTCTCATGAATTTTACCAACTCACAGGAGCATCCTCGCACAGAGCGTGGGGCGGAATATTGTTGGGTGTAGGATTTTACATTTACTTTTTCTTGATTGGATCTGGGGTACTTCATGTTCAACACCTGGTGTATCTATTGCCCATATTGGTGATATTAATCGGTCTTGAACTGGTGGTTTTGCGTCCTCATTTTGCCATGGACTTCGCCCGTGTTTTAATGGGGTGGGTATATGTCGCTTTGCCCATGTCATTGGTTAGTTCCTATGCATTTATACCTGGAGAATATTCATTCTGGCTACCTATGTCTTTCTTCGCTTTGCTGTGGGTAAATGATAGCGGAGCATATGCTGTTGGACGCGCAATTGGAAGAACCAAATTATTTGAAAAAGTATCACCCAAGAAAACTTGGGAAGGATTCATTGGTGGACTTGTAGCAACTGTATTGTGCGGTTTGTTGTTTTCGCAAATTGAGGTCGTACAATACGAATTGGTTTTGATGACAACTTTTGATTGGATAATATTGGCCATTTTGATTTCCATATTTGGAACCATTGGTGATTTGGTCGAATCTCATTTGAAAAGAACTGCGAACGTTAAGGACTCTGGTGTTTTAATTCCCGGACATGGCGGGGTCTTAGATCGTTTTGATGGATATTTGCTAGCCATGCCAATGGCTTATACATTTGTTTATATAATTTATCATTTATGACAATTCACAAAGAAGGAAGATCTTGGGTTTTGATTTCAACTATATTGTTGGGATTGGTAATCACTTATTTCAATGTTTCATCACCAGATTGGTTTTGGTTAAAACTTTTGCTGGTAGCTACCGTGGCTTTTTTTTGGCTCGCATTTGTTCAATTTTTCCGATTGCCCAATCGCACCAATCGTGCAGATAAAAATCAGCTTGTTGCGCCATGTGACGGAAAGGTTGTAGTTATTGAAGAGGTTGAAGAACCGGAATATTTCAAAGACAAAAGAATTCAAGTTTCGATTTTCATGTCTCCAATCAACGTTCACGCAAACTGGACTCCATGTGAAGGTCATGTTAGTTATGTGAAGTATCATCCTGGTAAGTTTTTGGTTGCATGGCATCCAAAGAGTTCAACGGAAAATGAACGATCAACTGTTGTTGTAAAAGCTTACAACGGTAAGGAAGTTTTGTTTCGTCAAATTGCTGGCGCAGTGGCGCGTCGTATTTGTTATTATGTGCAACCGGGTCAAAAGATTGAGCAGGGTAGTGAATTTGGGTTTATCAAGTTTGGAAGCCGTGTGGATTTGTTTTTTCCACTGGATACAAAAATTCATTGTAAGATAGGTGATGTAACTACCGGTAATGAAACGGTGATCGCAGAGTGGTAAGAACCATTTGATTAGAAATAAAAAAGGAGGCTTATGCCTCCTTTTTACATTTTATGTAAATCGTATCATTTGATGAACTCAGCGTCTTTAATCGTAGTGCTAACTGCATTTACGCAAAGCACAGGGATTTGAGCATCGTTGTTGATTACACTCTGTTCTTCTGAAGAACTGAACATGCCCATGAATCCACTGTCGTGTGAATTAACGATACAGATTAAATCTGCTTCAATGGCTGCTGCATATTTAACCATAGATTTTACAAATCCATCGCTTTTGCTTTCGGTAACTTCAACCTCATAAGCAATACCTCTGCCTTCCAAATACTCAGCTGCAAATTTGATATTTCTTTCCAATTGGTTGCGCAAGAATTCATCTGTTTCATTTGGAGAAACCAAGTAAACTTTTGAATTGAAATACTTGGCCATATTTCCAACAGATGTAAGCTTCTGTTTGGTCTCTTTGTGCAAGTCCATTGGAACTACCAATTTGTGGTATCCATGAGGACGAATTGTTCTCTCCTGTGTTACAATGAAAGGAACCAAAGACTCTGTAACAATTTTCAAAGCACGACTTCCAGTTAAAAACTGCATTCCGCGAATTCCATGGGTACCCATGATAATCAAGTCGGCTTCCATTTCAGCAGACACCTTATCAATGTCTTCGAAAATGTTTCCAATACGAACGATGGTTTCTATATTCTCGTTTTTCTCGGTTCTTACCCATTCTTTCAGAGCCTGCATTTTTTGCTTGGCTTCTGCAACTTGAAACTTATTGTCGATGATGTGCGTGACATATACAGTAGCCTTGATTGTTTTACCCATGACCAAAGCATGCTCTAAAGCAACCTCACTAACTCGGGTAAAATCGTAAGGAGTAATGATCTTTTTTTCCATAACCTAAATTTTATCAAAAATACGCTGAAAACACTGAAAGTGTATGACCTAAGTCAAGTTTAAAAAATTGACGATTCCCGCAAGAAATTCTTTGGGGGCTTCTGCATGAACCCAATGCCCAGCTCCGGGTATTTCAGTAAAGATTACTTGGGGAAAAACTGCTTGAATTTCTACGTGATCAGAGGATAATACGTAGCTGCTTTTCCCTCCAGTAAGAAAGAGTGTAGGTCCATTGAAATTCCCAATGGGAAGGGGCGCTAGAATCTTTTGAATATTGTTTTCAAGTGCGGGCACATTGAAACGCCAAGCTAATTTTCCTTCTTCTATCCAGTACAAACTTTTCAGTAAAAATTGTTGTGTAGAAGTATCCGGAATAAAAGGAAGAATACGTTGTTCAGCTTCTTTTCTGCTTGCGCAACTGTCGACATCCACTGCGTGAAGGCCTTTGAAGATGATGTCATGATGTGGAGGATAGCCTTTGATTCCCATGTCTATCACCATCAGGCTTTGAACTTTTTGTTGGAAGTTTAGGGCATAGTGCATTACGGTTTTCCCGCCCATGGAGTGACCCAAAAAATGCGCCTTCTCAATATTCAAGGCATTTAATGTTTCATCCAAGTCTTTGCACATAAGCGGATATGATATGTCTGCATCATGTCCGCTATGCCCATGATTTCTTTGATCAATCAATAAAACTTGAAACCACGTTGAAAGGAACTTGGCATGTGTTTGCCAATTGTCACCAGAACCAAAAAGACCATGAAGAATTACAAGAAACGGTTTTTCTGGAGAGTCACTTATTAGTCGATGAAACAATTTCATAGCTCGTTTTTCAATTGGTGTAAATACATTTTAACGGTGTTCTCTAATCCCAAATACAGCGCATCCGAAATAAGAGCATGGCCAATTGAAACCTCGTCAAGATGTGCAATGTTTTGATGAAAGAATTTGAGATTTTCAAGATTGAGATCATGGCCTGCGTTGATTCCTAGTCCCAACTCATGTGCATACTCAGCAGCATTTTGGTAGGCAGCGATGGCATCGTGGCGGTTTTGATTGAAATGTTGGGCATAGAATTCTGTGTACAATTCTATACGATCGGTTTTAAGCTCAGCGGCGTATTTGATTTTTTCGTTATCGGGGTCGATAAAAATACTGGTGCGTATTCCCTTGGATTTTAACCTTTCAATAATGGGTGCCAAAAAATCAAATTGATCCCTGGTATTCCAACCGGCATTTGATGTAATTGCATCAGGTGCGTCGGGAACCAATGTCACTTGATGGGGTAGAACTTCAAACACCAAATCCAGAAAAGATTCTGTCGGATTGCCTTCTACGTTCAGTTCAGTCTGAACTATTTTTTTTAAATCGCGCACATCTTGATAACGAATATGTCTCTCGTCTGGACGGGGATGGACTGTTATTCCTTGACCGCCAAAATGCTCTATATCACTTGCGGCTTTCATTAAGTCGGGCATATTGCCACCACGCGCATTTCGTATGGTCGCGATTTTGTTGATGTTTACACTGAGTTTCGTCATTTCGAATGCAAAAATGGTGGATAAATGAGCAATTGTAGAATTGTTCCTAAAAAATTATTTGCTCATCAATTCTTTGCTTTTCTTTGTAAGCAATATGAAAACAGCGCAACAATTATTGGATCATCAAATTCCTTCCTTGAATGAGGACTTTGACGTGAGTATGGCTTTGCGTTGGATGGATGAGTTTCGTGTCAATGAGCTACCTGTCGTAGTGGATGGGAAATTCAAAGGAATGGTTGCCGAAACTCAGCTGATGGACATGGAGGACATGGCCCATTTTATTATGCCGGCGCTCAAGCAGGAAACAATCTTACCTGATGATCACTTCTTTGGAATGATTCATCATTTTGCACAAACCCAAGCAAGCTTGGCCGCTGTTGTCTCTAAAAACAATGAATTTTTGGGATGTGTTTCAAGAGAAGATCTCGTGGATGTGCTCAATGATTTAACCTCTGCCCATATCGAAGGAGGAGTTATCATTTTAGAAATGAATCCAAGAGATTATACCCTTCAACAAATTGCACGGATTGTGGAAGAGAATGATGCCAAGATTACTTCTTTGTTTTCCTACCCCAATGAAAGAGGTATGTTGGAGGTGATGATCAAAGTGGACATCAAGAATATCAACCCGATACTTAGAAGTCTTGAAAGATTCGACTACCGAGTGAGAAGTTCATTCCAACATCCCGATGCCAATGTAGATTTACTCGACCGCTACGAAACATTGATGCGTTTTCTGGACGAAGATTAATCATGAAAATATTTTTATATACCCGAAAAATTGAATCAGAATATCATGAAGCCGTTATTGGCTTCATTGATTTTTTGGTTCGTCAGGGATGTGCTATATATACACACGAGCCATTGAAGACGATCGCTTTTGGTTCAGATTGGCTGGATCAAATGACTGTATTGAATTCACCCAATGAGTTGGATGGAATTGATTTAGCCGTGGCAATTGGTGGAGACGGAACGGTTTTAGAATTGGCTCGATACACGGGTCATTGGAGAATACCGCTTGTAGGTGTAAATACAGGTAGGTTGGGATTTTTATCCTTGATCAAAATACAAACGGTTAAAGAAAGTTTTGCGCAGATTCTCAATCAAGAATTTGATATCGAGCATCGCTCGTTTATCGAAGTGATGGTGAACGATGAGGAAGTAAGTTCCTTGCCGAAAGCGTTGAATGAGGTTGCCATTTTGGGACATCCGCACAATACTATGATTTCAGTTCACGCCTATGTCAATGACATCTTCTTGGCAACATATTGGGCGGATGGATTGATGTTGGCTACGCCAACGGGATCAACGGCGTATTCTTTGAGTTGTGGAGGTCCTATTTTATCTCCAGAGGTAAATGGCTTTTTAATTACACCAATTGCTCCGCACAACTTGAATGTTCGTCCTTTGATTATTCCCATTTCCCAAAAGGTCACTTTTGTTCCAGAAAGTAGAGAGGGAAAATTCATGATGAGTATTGATGGACAAAGCCATTATATCTCTAATGGAACCAAAATTACAATGCAACGATCTTCAATTGAGCTTCGTCTGATACGCTTAAAAGAAGAGCATTTTTTTGACACCATTCGAAATAAAATGGGTTGGGGGTTTGATCAACGCAATTAATACTAGAATGAAACGTTTGGACTACATGAAGCATATTTATTGGGTTTTCGCTTTGTTGTTGGTGCTTTCAGTGAATCATTCTCAAGCTCAATTGAGTAGAAAGAACAAGAGTCATGAATTGGGGATGATGATGGGAGGCGGATACTACATCGGCGAACTCAACCCACACAACAAGGATATGTTCCGCAATTCTTCAATAAGTGGAGGTCTGAGTTACAGAAATAATTTAACTCGTCGATTGGGTGTTAAACTCAGCGCGATATACGGGAATGTCGAGTATTGGGATAAAAACAGTTCGGATCCATGGATGGTCAACCGCAACTTGAATTTTAGAAATCGTTTTTATGAGTTTAGCGCAGTGGGTGAGGTCAATTATTTTGACTATCAGATGAATAGCAAAGATTGGATTTCGCCGTACTTGTTTGGTGGATTTGCTTATTACATGATGAATCCGGAAGGATATGTCCAAGGAAGTTGGATTTCTCTTCAAACCATGGCAACTGAAGGGCAGGGAACCAATACAGGAAATCAATACCGTTTAAATTCGATTTCTATGCCTTTTGGTGCGGGATTGAAAGTAAATATCAAAGGAGCGTTGGGTTTCTCATTGGAATGGGGTATCAGAAAAACTTGGACCGATTATTTTGATGATGTCAGTACAGTTTATACGGATCCCAAGGCATTGCTTCATCAACAAGGTCAATTAAGCGTAACCCTTGCTGATCAATCACTCATTAGCGAAAGAGGATCGGATAGTAATCAAGGAATGCAGAGAGGTGATCCAGCCAATAAAGATTATTATGGATTTCTAATGGCCTCACTGAATATTAGATTGGATAAACCCGCTACGAATTGCTATAAGTAGGTTAATCCTCCTTATTTTTGCCACTTGTATTCAGAAAACCAAGTGAGTTTATTTTCCCAAATAAGAAAAGACAGAGTGCCTAGTCATGTAGCCATCATCATGGATGGTAATGGGCGTTGGGCTAAAAGTAAAGGGAAAGAACGCGTTTTTGGTCACTTCCAAGGCGTTGATTCAGTCAGAAATTCAGTTCGAGCGGCAATCAAATGTGGAGTCAAATATTTGACACTCTACGCATTTTCAACTGAGAATTGGAATAGACCCAAGGAAGAAGTTGATGCACTCATGGAATTATTGGTGAACACCATTCTCAATGAGGTTCCATCTTTGAATAGCCAAGGCATCAGGCTTAAATTTATTGGAGATCGCTCGGCATTGCCGACATCTTGCCTCAATGCTATTCTTGAATCTGAGGAACGAACAGCAGCTAATGATACATTGCAACTTACGTTGGCATTGAGTTATAGCGCAAGGTGGGAAATGGTTGAGGCTGTAAAGAAAATTGTCAATAGCAGAGTTGCAGCTGATGAGATCAATGATCAAGTTGTATCAAATGCAATGGAGACAGCGGGTATGCCTGATCCTGAGTTGTTGGTTAGAACGAGCGGTGAATTGAGGATTAGCAATTTTTTGCTTTGGCAAATAGCCTATGCGGAGTTATTTTTCACCGATAAATTTTGGCCAGATTTTGATGAGGAGTTGTTCTATGAGGCAATCATATCTTATCAATCCCGTGAAAGAAGGTTTGGCAAAACTTCAGAACAAATGACACACCAACCATGAGCTATAGAAGAATTTGTGCCGTATTGATAATGTTTCACTTGTTGTTTGCCGCACAAAGTGTTCTTGCTCAAAAGGTGATTGGGGGTAATATCTCTTATGCCAATCCGCTTAAGTACAAAATTGCAGGAGTTACAATTGTCGGAACGGAGTTTACGGATGCGCAAGCCATCAAATTGTTTAGTGGTTTGGAAGAAGGGAAAGAAATCATGGTCCCTGGAGATGAGATTACGGAGGCTGTCAGAAAATTGTGGAAACAGAAACTATTTAGGGATATTCAGATTCAGGTTGCAGAGATAAGAGGAAGTGAAGTTTACTTGGTCATTGAAGTAAAGGAAATGGAGCGTTTGGGGACTTTCCGTTTTGAGGGAATTAAGAAATCTGAGGCAGATAATATTCGAGAAAAATTGGATTTGCGATCAGGGCGAGTTTGTGATGAGAATTTGAAAATGACATCTAAAAATTCCATTTTGGATTTCTATGTAGATAAAGGTTTTTTCAATACCAAAGTGGAGATTAAGGAAAATCCGGATCCCATAGTTAAGAATGGCGTGCAGTTGATTTTCAATATTAAAAAGGGCAAGCGTGTAAAGATTGGAGAAATTGATTTCGTGGGTAATACCATGATGTCAGATAAGAAATTGGCGCGCTCTTTAAAAAACACCAAGAAGCAAGCTTGGTGGAGATTTTACAAGGCCTCTAAGTACATTCAAAAAGATTTTGAAGAGGATAAGGCGACTATTGTCGCAAAATACAATAAGGAAGGATTTAGAAACGCAAAAATTATTTCCGATAGTTTATATCCCATTTCAGAAAACAGAATGGGATTGGTATTGAAGATTGAGGAGGATAAAAAATTCTATTTTGGTGACATTACATTTGTTGGAAACACCAAATACAGTCGCTCAGCGTTGGATAGCGTTTTGAATATCAAGCGGGGTGATTTATACAATTTGGAGCTGCTCAATACACGATTGAATTACAATCCCAATGGACGTGATTTGAGTTCATTGTATACGGATGATGGATATCTAAATTTTTATGCTTACCCGGTAGAATCTCTGGTTGCGAGTGATACCATCAATGTAGAAGTCCGCATGGGTGAGGGAAAACAATTCCGAATTGGTGAAATTGCGGTTTCGGGAAATTCTAAAACAAACGATCACGTGATTTACCGTGAGATTAGAACTCGTCCAGGTGATTTGTTTAATCGTTCCGATTTGATGCGTTCTCAGCGTGAATTGAATGCCATGGGATTTTTCAATCCGGAGGGTTTTGATATTAGAACCAACCCCAATCCAGACAAAGGGACAGTAGACTTGGAGTATGTAGTAGAAGAAAAACCGAGCGATCAAATTCAATTGAGTGGTGGATGGGGCGGTGGCCGCGTAGTAGGTACATTGGGATTGTCATTCAACAATTTTTCGTTGAGAAATATTCTCAAGAAAGATTCGTGGAGTCCGCTGCCTTCAGGTGATGGACAGCGATTATCAATTAATGCTGTTTCCAATGGGGCATTTTATCAATCTTACAACTTGTCCTTTGTAGAGCCTTGGTTGGGAGGGAAGAAACCCAACTCGTTAAGTGTTTCCGTTTATCACTCCGTGATGAGTAATGGACAAAAGAAATACATAGGAGATGTTTTAAATCCCAACAGGCAATCTATGATTATTACAGGTGCCGGGGTGAATTTTGGCCAGAAGTGGAACCGTCCAGATGACTGGTTCTTGTTTTACACGGGAATCACATACCAACACATAGATTTGAACCGATACCAATCTTTCTTTGCGATTAACGAAGGTTATTTCAATAACTTGAATGGAAATATTACCATCGAAAGAAATTCTGTTTCTGATCCCATTTATCCAACATGGGGTTCTAAAATTACATTGTCTTCAAAGTTCACCTTGCCTTATCACTGGATAGGAGAAAATTTCCAAGGTAAAACTTATGATTATGCAGGAATGTCAGAACAAGAAAGGTTTCAATGGGTAGAGTATTACAAGATAAAATTCACAGCCCATTGGTATACTGCTTTGAATAAGCACAAGACGAACAAGTTTGTCTTAAATACCAACGTGGGTTTTGGATTTTTGGGAACGTATAACAACAAGTTGGGACAGTCACCTTTTGAGAGATTTTATTTGGGTGGGGTTTATTTGAGTGGTTTTGCATTGGATGGAAGAGAGATTGTAAACCTCAGAGGATATGATGATTTGTCTTTGACTACACCATCAGATCGCGTTGGTGCGCCTGTAATAACCAAGTACAGCGTTGAATTGCGCTATCCTTTGACAACCAATCCAAGTGCAACAATATATGCTTTGTCATTTTTAGAAGGCGGTAGAACATGGTCAGACTTTTCCAACTATGACCCCTTCAATTTGTACAAATCAGCTGGTGCCGGACTAAGAATTTTCTTGCCCATGTTTGGATTGTTGGGATTTGATTACGGATGGCGTTTGGATGACCTTCAAAAGGCGCCCAATATGGCCAGGGGACAGTTCCATTTTTCTATTGGCGCGAATCTTGGTGAACTATAACAATATTCGTATCTTGGCACACGTTAGAACAAAATGAAAAAGCTATTCTACCTCATAATACTTGTTACGCTCACCTTTGATGCAAGTGCTCAAAAGTTTGGATATGTGGATTCCAAATACATTTTGGGACATGTTCAAGCTTATCAAGACGCCCAATCAGAGTTGGATAAGATCAGTGCCGATTGGCAAAAGGAAATTGAGCAAAAGTATGAGTCCATTGAAAAGATGGAGAAGGCATATCAAGCGGAAAAAATTCTTCTCACGGAAGAGATGAAAAAAAAGCGAGAGGAGGAGATTAACGAGAAGAGAAAGGAAGCACGTGAATTGCAGAAGAGACGTTTTGGAGTGGAGGGAGATTTATTCAAAAAGCGTGAAGAGTTAGTTAAGCCTATTCAAGACGAGATTTATACAGCTATTCAAGATGTAGCATCTCAGGGTGGCTTGATGGTAGTCTTTGATAAAGCCAATGATTCCAACATTTTGTACTCCAATCCCAAGCATGATATCAGTGACAAAGTTTTAAAGAAAATGGGACTAAAGCCAGGTGAGACTACCGATGGAGCAGGAGAGGAAGAAACAGAAGAAGGAGCAAAAGAAGATAAGTCTGGTGATAAAGGAAATGCTAAACCAGGTGTTGGTGGAAAGGGAGATATGAAAGCACCTGTTGGTGGCAAAAAGAGACCTTAAAATTTTAATTATATAGTGATGAAAAAAGTAAGTTTATTTTTATTGATGGTCATGACCACAGTGTTGGTGAATGCTCAGAAGATTGGTCATACTGATGGTCAAGTGTTGTTGTTTTCAATGCCAGAAATTACCAAAGTGAATGCTGATTTGGAAAAGATTTCTGGTGATTTCACAACTACCGCCAATGAAATGCAAAAGGACTATCAAACAAAGCTTCAAGAGTTTGAAGCGAACAAAACAACATGGCCAGAAGCTATTTTGCAAAGCAAATACAAAGCAATTGTTGATTTGGAAAAGAACATGACAGACTTTGAGCAAACGGCCAATCAAGAATTGGAAAAGAGCAGAAATGACATGTTACAACCTTTAATTGATAAAATTGGAATTGCCATTGAGCAAGTTGCCAAAGAAGAAGGTTATTCTTATATCATCGATGCAAGTTCAGGTGTATTGTTATACAGAGGTGGTGATGATGTTACAGACAAAATCAAAGCTAAGTTGGGCATTCCAGCTACCCCTCCTGCTCCTGCACCAGTAGCTAATCCTGCACCAAAGAAATAAGTCATTGGCCTCTTCCCAACCCATAGGAATCTTTGATTCAGGTATTGGCGGGATGACAGTGGCCCAAGCCATTAGAAAAGCGCTCCCAAATGAGCGCTTTATCTATTTTGGGGATACTGCACATTTGCCTTATGGTGACAAATCACCTGAAAGCATTCGTCATTATGCTGCACGAATCACGCAGTATTTATTGGATAAAAAGTGCAAGGCAATTGTAATTGCTTGCAACACGGCGAGTGCACACGCCTATAAAACCGTATGTGATATTGCGGGACCCAATGTTCCTGTGATCAATGTTATCGACCCCGTGGCGCAATATGTAGCAAATAAATTTTCTAAAAAGAAAATTGGTGTCATCGGAACGAAAGGAACCATAGCTTCGAGGGTATATGTGCATCGGATCGAGAAATTGAACAAATCTCTCAAGGTTATCTCTAATGCCACGCCACTTTTAGCTTCAATGATTGAAGAGGGTTTTTACAACAACAAAATTTCTCAAACCATTATCAATAGCTATTTATCTAAGCCCAATTTCAAAGGCATTGATGCATTGATTTTGGCGTGCACGCATTATCCGCTGATTAGAAAGGAAATTGATATTTTCTACAAAAAGAAAATTGAAATCATTGACAATGGTGAAGTTGCTGCGCAAAGTCTACGCATAGAACTGGAGAAAAGAAACATTATCTCCAACAAGCCAGCCAAAGCCAAAGACTTGTTTGTTATTTCAGACTACACAGAAGCCTTCGAGATCTCCACAAAAATATTTTTTGGAGAGAAGGTATCTCTTAAAACAGCCAGAATTTGGGGGTAAGCGATTACCCCTTTACGTAATCTTCCAAGTATTGAAACGCTGGAGTGAGTTGGCCGTTTTTGGTCTCTGTCGCTCCTTCAATCATCGGGTCATTTTCTCTAAGTAGCGCAGGTACAACGGAGTTGATCAACTCTTGTCCAAAATCTTCCGAAGCATCTCTGGGCAATTCACACGGTAAATTGTCAATGGTCATCATCATGATGGACTGCGGTTCTTTCCAATCCACTTCTTGCCCTGAGTTGCGATCGTATCCATAAAAAGGAGTCGAAATCGTTGTCGCTTTGATCGTTGCGGCAATTGGACCATCAATATCACAACTGATGTCTGCGATTACTTCACATCGGTGGTTGGGTTCCTGCAAATCGGATTTGGTGAGAAGCACGGGATTACCGCTTTTCCAAAGATGACAAGCCAGGTATATGTCGCATTGAGAGACGTAGTCATTTAGGACACTATTGTAAATCTCTGGATTTTTGTAAAACTCAGATTTATCAAATCCTCTATCTGATTTTCGTTTGTAATAGTCTGCTGTATCCAAGTGCACATATACGTTTTCATCACCTGTATAGTTCAAGAATTCTTCTGGTGAAATCCTTTTTAAACCAAAAAAACGTATCATTTCTTCTGCACCATTCCCAACTCTTCCCCAGCCAGTGACAACAGCTTTGATAGGAGATTTAAACTGGGCATTTGCACCATAGGATTCCATCTCTTTTCGATCATGACAAGACATGGGGGAAGGCAATTCATACCAATTTTTTTTAAGGCCCAAAGCTCGGAAACCTTCGAATACACCAACGATTCCTGCATATCTGCCAAATCCTATGACGCGTTTCCCTGTTTCATCTTTTAGAACTTCGTAGTCCACCAAGCGAATATTCTTTTCTAAAATGGCACGTAATAAATGTGCGTTGTAGGGTTGTTTTTTGAAAGTATGGGAGAAGAATAAATATGTTTTATCTGGGATTAATGCATGTTCGGGAACTTCCTTAACACCAATCATTATATCTGCGTCGGAGATGTTATGACTCACAGGAATCCCAGCAGCAATGTATTCTTCATCGGTGAATCGACGAATGGGACTAGACTCAACTACAATACTTATTTGGGGAAATTTTTGGAGAATTTCTTGGCATTGACTCGGGGTTAATGCTACTCGAAAATCTGGTGGGGTTTTGCCTTCTTTGATAAGGGCGATCTTCACAGGCTTATTCATAATGCTATCATTGAGCGTAGCAAAAATAAAGATTATGCTACGCTCAATGATTACTTTTTAAGCCGCTTCGGTTTTTTTCTTTGCTTGTTGTTTTTCTGCGTAGGCTACAGCCGCTTCGCGAACCCAAGCGCCGTTGTCATAGGCTTTCTTGCGTGTTTCCACTCGTTGCTTGTTGCATGGACCATTGCCTTTGACTACTTCGTTGAACTCCGTCCAATCGATTTCACCAAAATCATAATGACCACGCTCTTCGTTCCATTTCAAATGCGGATCTGGTAGAGTAAGTCCCAAGAATTCCGTTTGTGGTACAGACATATCAACGAATTTTTGGCGAAGCTCATCGTTGCTGTGGCGCTTAATTCTCCAAGCCATGTTTTGCGCACTGTGTGCTGATTCTTTATCAGATGGACCAAACATCATGAGACTGGGCCACCACCAACGATTCAAAGCGTCTTGAGCCATTTGTTTTTGCGCTGGAGTTCCTTTGGCCAGGGCAATCATGATTTCATAACCTTGACGTTGATGAAAAGATTCCTCTTTGCAAATTCTGATCATAGCGCGGCTGTAGGGTCCATAGCTGGTTCTCTGCAAAGAAACTTGATTGACAATTGCTGCACCGTCAACCAACCAACCAATCGCTCCGATATCAGCCCAACTCAAAGTGGGGTAATTGAAAATTGAAGAGTATTTGGCTTTTCCAGTGTGCAATTCATCTATCAAAGTGTCTCTGTCTACGCCAAGTGTTTCAGCGGCGCTGTATAGGTACAATCCATGTCCACCTTCGTCTTGCACCTTGGCAATAAGAATGGCCTTGCGACGCAAAGATGGGGCGCGGGTAATCCAATTACCTTCAGGCAACATACCCACAATTTCACTATGTGCATGCTGTGCAATTTGACGAATCAACGTCTTTCTGTACGCATCTGGCATCCAATCTTTGGCTTCAACTTTATTTTCGGTTTCGACGAAAGATTGAAAGTTTTGTTCAAGACTCATGGTAAAAATTTTTAGCAATGTTAGTAAAGGAAACTTTAATCAAAACAAGAAATAATTGAAATCATATTAAAAACTGAGAATGCACTTATTTTCGCGTCATGGCAAGACCCGTATTTCACACATTAAAAGTAGCAGATATTCGCAGAGAAACTGCTGATTGCGTAAGTGTAGCATTTGATATTCCTCAAGATTTAAAGGAAGCATACCAATATACATCAGGACAATACTTGACATTGAGATCCACCATTGGAGGTCAAGATGTCAGAAGATCCTATTCTATTTGCAGTGCGCCTTTTGAAAGTTTGTGTCGAGTAGCCATCAAGCAAGTGGATGGCGGAGTTTTTAGTACCTGGGCCAATCAAACCTTGAAGATTAATGACGAAATTCAAGTGATGACACCCATGGGTAGCTTTGTTCCATCATTAAATGAAGAGCAAAAGAAACATTATGTTCTTGTAGGTGCAGGAAGCGGTGTAACGCCGTTGATCTCGATAGCTAAATCGGTTTTAAAAAATGAACCCAAGAGTGAGGTTTCGATGATTTTGGGTAATCGACAATTTCAAAGTATCATTTTCAGAGATGAACTGGAGGATCTGAAAGACATGAATTTGGGTCGATTCCGGGTATTTCATGTTTTGAGTGGAGAGCCCAATGACATTTCATTGTTCCATGGTCGCATAGACAACGATAAGTTGGAAGGATTCATGTCAACATTTTTAGCCAATAGCCCCGTGGATGAGGTGTTTCTTTGTGGACCTCAAGTGATGACAGAAAGTGCAAGAGACTTCTTTGTTTCAAAGGGAATGGATGAAGGATTGGTACACCTGGAATTGTTTGGAACAGGCTTGCCACAAGGTGCATCTAAAAAAGCTGAAGTTGTTGTTGACGCCACTGATATGTGTGAGGTATCTGTAATCTATGATGGACAGCAAACAGATTTTAAGATGTCGAAAGGAGCCATGGTTTTGGATGAAGCGCAAAAGGCTGGCCTTGATATTCCCTACAGTTGCAAAGGAGGAATGTGTTGTACTTGTCGCGCCAAGGTTGTAGAAGGAGAAGCCAACATGGTAGTGAATTATGCCCTAGAGCCAGGGGAGGTCAATGCTGGATATGTACTGACATGTCAAGCGCATCCTGTCAGTTCAAAATTGGTTGTCGACTTTGATCAATAAATCGATTTAAAAAAGCTTATCCATGTTTACTTTTGTAACATGGAGATTCCGAGTAAATACGAGCCACAAGCAGCAGAAGCCAAGTGGTACGCCTATTGGTTAGAAAAAGGATTTTTTAATAGTAAGCCTGATCACCGACCAGCATATACGATTGTGATTCCCCCACCCAATGTCACCGGGGTTTTGCACATGGGTCATATGCTTAACAATACCATTCAAGATGTACTTATTCGTCGTGCTCGTATGCGCGGATTTAATGCATGTTGGGTTCCGGGAACGGATCACGCGTCCATTGCTACAGAGGCTAAAGTTGTTCAGAAGCTAAGAGCTGAAGGAATAAAAAAATCTGACTTGTCGCGTGAAGCATTCTTAGAACACGCGTGGGAGTGGACACACAAGCATGGTGGAATTATCCTAGAGCAATTGAAAAAATTGGGAGCGAGTTGCGATTGGAATCGTACACGATTCACCATGGATGAGAAATATTACGAAGCGGTCATTGACACATTTATTGATCTTTATAACAAGGGAAAGATATACCGCGGAGAGCGAATGATCAACTGGGATCCCGCAGCTAAGACGGCATTGTCTGATGAAGAAGTAATTTACAAGGAGGTCAATTCTCATTTGTATCATTTGAAATACAGAGTTGTAGGCTCTGATGAATTCATTGTAGTTGCTACTACTCGTCCGGAGACTATCCTTGGTGATACTGCGGTATGTGTGAATCCTAAGGATGAGCGATACCTGCACCTGCACGGTAAAAAGGTGATCGTGCCCTTGGTGAACAGAGAGGTAACCATCATTGCTGATGATTACGTGGATATGGAGTTTGGAACGGGTTGTTTGAAGGTTACACCTGCCCATGACATGAATGATTTTATGTTGGGTCAGAAGTACAACTTGGACATCATCAACATGATGAATGATGACGGAACCATATCAATGGCCGGAGGCATGTACATAGGAGAGGATAGGTTTGCGGTGCGCAAACAAATTGCATTGGATTTGGATGCTGCTGGTTTATTGATTAAGCAAGAGCAGTACAACAATAAAGTGGGTTATTCAGAGCGCACAGATGTGGTAATTGAACCCAGACTTTCTTTACAATGGTTCGTGGACATGAAGGAATTGAGCGAGCCGGCATTGGAGAATGTTATGAACGACAACATCAAGTTCTTTCCACCCAAGTTCAAAAATGCATACCGACATTGGATGGAGAACATCAAAGATTGGTGTATTTCAAGACAACTTTGGTGGGGGCATCAAATCCCTGCTTACTACACTGAAGACGGCAAATGGGTTGTTGCCAAAACGAGGGAAGAAGCGGAGCAAAAAATCAAGGAGCAATATCCTGATTACACAGGCAGCATAACCCAGGACCCAGACGTATTGGATACGTGGTTTAGCTCATGGTTGTGGCCGATAGGCGTTTTTGATGGATTTTATTCGGAGGATGAAGTTTCTTATTATTATCCAACGACGGATTTGGTTACGGCACCTGAGATTATGTTTTTCTGGGTGGCAAGAATGATTATTGCTGGTTATGAATACCGTGGCGAATTGCCATTTAAAAATGTGTATTACACCGGAATTGTTCGAGACAAGCAAGGAAGGAAAATGAGTAAATCATTGGGTAATTCGCCTGATCCTTTGGTGTTAATCGATCAATATGGAGCAGATGGAGTACGAGTGGGAATGTTGCTTTCTTCGCCTGCGGGAAATGATTTGTTGTTTGATGAATCCCTTTGTGAACAAGGAAGAAATTTTGCCAATAAAATTTGGAATGCCTTCCGATTGGTAAAAGGTTGGGAAGAAAATACTTCAGATATCGCTCAACGACCTGCAGCTGCTGTTGCAATCCATTGGATGAATGCCCAATTGAATGCGACCATTGAAAAATTGAATGATGATTATGAAAAGTTCAGAATCAATGAGGCCTTGATGACCACGTATAAATTGATTTGGGATGATTTCTGTGCTTGGTATTTAGAAATGGTAAAGCCCCCATACGGAGAAAAACTGGATGCCCAAACTTATGCTGCTACGCTCGATATTTTTGAGAAATTGTTGACTGTATTACATCCTTTCATGCCATTCTTATCAGAGGAGATTTGGCACATGTTGAGAGAAAGGGAAGAGGGAGCTAGTTTGTGTGTTGAAGAGTGGCCGGCCTCTTCAGTTGCACAATCTTCATGGATTGAAGGGTTTGATGATTTTTCTCAAGTGGTAATTGGCATTAGAAATATCCGCAAGGAGAATCAAATCGCGAACAAAGAGAAATTGGTTTTGAAAATGTTGAGCAGCCAAGGAGTTGCGAGTGATTTTCACCCTGCCATCGAGCAATTGGGCAACATTGAAAGTACAGAATGGGTGAGTGAAAAGCCCGATCAATGTTACTCATTCATCGTTTCAGGGAGGGAGTACTTTGTGCCATTCACAGCGCAATTTGATGCTGCAGCCGAGATTAAAAAATTGAATGAGGAGTTGGTCTACACCGAAGGATTCTTGGCTAGCGTTGAGAAGAAATTGAGCAATGAAAACTTTGTATCTAAAGCGCCAGCGGCGGTTTTGGATGGCGAGAGAAAGAAGCAAAGTGATGCTCAACAAAAAATAGAAATGTTAAAACAGCAAATTGCGGCTTTATCCTGATAAAATCAGTAGAAATACCGAAAGCCAATTGAATGAAATAAATTTCTTTTGACAAGCGGATGAACCGCTTATATTTGCGAATACGAGGTAAAACTATGAAAAAGATATATTCTTTAGTCGCTGCAATCGTGTTAGGCACAGCCCTAACTGCAACATCGCAGCATGTGCATGATTACAAGTGTGGTCACGCTAAGGCGCACGCAAAGATTTTGCAAGAGCATCCTGAAATCCAGCAAATGCAGGAGTTGCAGGACGCTTACATTGCCGATTTTTTAAGAAACAATCCTGGATTGAATCGTGATGATTCTACAGTGATTTATACCATTCCGGTGGTGTTTCACATTGTGCACAATTTTGGTCCTGAAAATATTCCCAATGCAAACATTGAGAATCAGATGGCGATTTTGAATCGTGATTATCAAAAATTAAATGCGGATACAGCAGATGTAGTCCCTGCATTTCGAAGTGCAATTGCCAATTGCGGTTTTCAATTTAAACTGGCAACAATAGATCCACTTGGTAACTGTACCAATGGTATTGATCGTATTGTATCTCCGTTGACCACAATTGGTTCTGACATTGCCAAATTGAACCCATGGCCACGTCACAAGTACATGAATATCTGGATCATCAACAACATGGAAGATGGAGTAGCAGGTTATGCATACTACCCATCTGCTACTGCAGACGCAGGTTCAAGTTGGAAAGATGGAATTATCATTCGTTACAACTACATTGGATCTTTATTCCCATCAAGCAATGGTACAAGCCGTGCATTGACGCATGAAATTGGTCACTGGTTGGATTTGTCTCACACTTGGGGATCTACCAATGATCCAGAGGTGGCTTGTGGTGATGATAACGTTATGGATACACCTCCTACTGCGGGTCATGACAATTGTCAAAATGATTTGGATTATGAGTGTGATACCAAGACTTTGCCTTTGGCAACCAATCCATTACAAACTGTTTATCAGTTTAATGGTGTAGATGTTAATTCAGGCGCTGTTGATACATTGGGCACTCCATATGTAGATGATGCAGGAGTTATTTTTAGTGATTTCGCTGCCCAAGGTTTATCAAGTAACTCAGCTGTCGCAGGACAGTTCGCTTTCACAGGCTGGGGAACAGGAGCAGCAGATCAAGCTAACACTTATGGTTCATTGACTGGTGCTTTCAACGCATCTCAATATTATGAGTTTACATTGAGCAATGATGTTTCTCAAAACATGGATTTGACCTCAATTACTTTTGATGTTCAAAGAAGTGCTGATGGTCCTCGTACATTCTCTGTCCGTTCAAGTGCTGACAACTTTGCTACCAATCTAGGAGCAGTTGTTACCCCTGCCAACGGAAACATGAATGTTCAAGCGGGTAATGTATTTTTCATCTCTTCAGATGTAAACTCTTCCATTACTGGTGCTAAGATTAATTTGACTGGAAATAACTTCAGTGATATCAACGGTGAAAGCATCACTTTCAGAGTGTATGCTTGGAACGCTGAGGATGCTGCTGGTTCTTTTGGAGTAGACAATGTTAGTGCAACAGGTACTTATGGTACAATTGAGAACGTTCAAAACTATATGGAGTATTCATATTGCTCAAGCATGTTTACTTGGGGTCAACGTGACAGAATGATTGGTGCTTTGAATACACCGATTGCTTCTCGTAACAATTTGTGGACTGCTGAGAATTTGGCTGCTACAGGTACAGACGGAATCAATGATCAGTTGTGCGCTCCTCAAGCAGACTTCTACGCTGCTAAGAAAATGGTTTGTCAAGGAAATGATGTACAATTCTTTGATTACTCTTCAGATGCAGAAGCAACTTCATGGGAGTGGACTTTCCAAGATGCTACACCAGCAACGAGCTCTTCTCAAAATCCAACTGTTACTTTCAACTCAGGTGGATGGAAGTCAGTTACTTTGACTGTAACTAACGCGCAGGGAAGTACAACTATTACAGATGCATTGGCTATATATGTAACACAATCTTGGCCTGAGATTCCAAGCATTCTTTCTGAGAATTGCAATGTGAATCCTTTCCAATATGGTTACTTCTTCTCAGATAACTTGGCGAGCAACGAATCCAATTTTGAATATGCTGGCAATGCAGGTGTAGGTTCGAGCAATGGTTCTATTGTTTTGGATAATGCATCTATTCAAGTACCACCAAGTGGAATGGTAGGATATGATGTAGATGAATTGATTACACCTTCTATGGATTTGAGCTTGTTGAGCAGCGGAAAGTTGTATTTTGATTATGCTTATTCTACTGGAGCGTTGACTGAAGCCAATATCACTGAGAGCCTTGAGATTTGGTCTAGCCGTGATTGTGGTGAAACTTGGCAGTTGCGCACAACAATCAGCGGTTTGGATTTGGTAACAGCAGGTGCTTCTGCTGCTGCTTTTGTACCCAATACAATTTTGCAACCTGAAACTGGCGCTGCTGTTTCTGGAGCGCAATGGCAGCAAAAATCTGTTACCATTCCGTCAACCTACGAAACTGACAATGTACGTTTCAAGTTCATCTTCAAATCTTCTGAATATTCTAACAACTTCTATTTGGATAACATCAATGTTTCTGGAACTGTTAGTGTAAATGAATTCGCGAAGCAAAACACCATGGTGGTTTATCCAAATCCAGCAGGCGAAGTTTTGAATGTTCAGTTGCCATTGAATGGTCAAGTATACTCAACCGCTCAAGTTTTGGATTTGTCTGGACGTGTGGTGATGACACAAGCAATCAACGGAATGAGTAATATCCAAATCAACTCTTCGGTATTGCCAGCGGGTATGTACGTTATTCAAGTTCGTGGTGAGGGTGGTGTGATGAATCAAGAGTTCTTGAAAGGAATCGAATAATTACGATTGAAATGAATAATAAAAGGGTCGCGAAAGCGACCCTTTTTGTTAGCTATAATCATCGGTAAAAACAAAAAAAGTCAGATGGAATCTGACTTTTTTATTGGTATTTGTAAAGTTGAATTAATTGGCAAAAACGATATCGAGTGCTTTTTTGAAAGCCAGTATCGTGCGGTCTAAATCTTCTTTGGTATGGGCATCTGATATGAAGCCAACTTCATAACCACTAGGACCCAAATAAACTCCTTCTTCAATTAAGGCGGCATGCAAAGGAGCAAACCTCTTTACTTCTTCCGCATTGATCTCTTTCATCGACCTGATACTCTCAGCAAATCCAAAGGACAGCCAAAAAATAGAGCCTACAGAAAAGATATGGAAGCCGTAGTTTTTGCTCGCCGCATATTCATTGATGGCATTCACCATAAAATCGGTTTTGGCTTTTAAATTCTCGTAGAATCCAGGTTTCAAGCATTCTTTCAACTGAGCTATTCCCGCGGACATGGCTACTGGATTTCCTGATAGCGTACCTGCCTGATAAACGGGACCTTCAGGTGAAACTTTGGACATGATTTCCGCACTGGAAGCATAAGCACCAACGGGTAAACCGCCGCCAATAATTTTACCAAATGCCATTACATCAGGTTGAATACCGTAGTAACCAGCGGCTCCTTCGAATCCTACTCTGAAACCGGAAATCACTTCGTCAAATAACAACACGATGCCTTCTTCGGTACAAATGGTACGCAAATCACGAAGAAATTGCACATCCTGAATCAATAGTCCGTTATTGGCTGGAATTGGCTCAATGGCGATTACCGCGATTTGATTTTTGTATGTCTTTACTGCGTTCTTTACAGCCTCGATATCATTGAGCGGAAGTACAATAGTTTCTTTAGCATAGGCCTCTGGAATACCTGCAGAATCAGATGTTCCCAGAGTAGCAAGTCCGCTTCCTGCCTTTACCAAGAGGCTGTCTACATGACCGTGATAACATCCTTCGAATTTGATGATTTTATCTCTTCCAGTATATCCACGTGCCAGGCGAATAGCGCTCATTGCTGCCTCTGTACCTGAACTTACAAATCTTATCTTTTCGATGTATTTGTGGTTGGAAAGTATGAGCGTAGCCAATTCATTTTCCAATAGGGTAGGAGCTCCAAAGCTACTTCCGTTGGAGACTGATTCTGTAACAGCGGCAACTACATTTTTGGGAGCATGTCCCAAAATGAGAGGCCCCCAAGAGCAACAATAATCAATGTACTCATTTCCGTCTATGTCCCACACATGAGAACCTGCACCTTTGCTAAAGAATATGGGGTTACCACCAATTGATTTAAAGGCGCGTACTGGTGAATTCACTCCACCGGGAAACAGGCTTTTTGCTACTGCAAAGGCCGCTTCAGATTTTATACGGGATCTCATCCTATTTGTTGAACACTAAAATGGTATTGCTCCATGATCGCGTTACAAAGTAACTTTTGACAAGCTTGGTCAACCATTTCATTGGCTTTCTCCAAGTTTTCAGCTTCTAACCAAAGTGTCATGTGCTTTCCGATTCGAACATTGCTGATGTTCGACAATCCCAAATTAACCATAGAAGAGGTAACTGCTTTTCCTTGTGGGTCTAACAATGCTTCCAATGGCATTACATCAACTTCTGCTTTGAATTTCATGACGATATTTTTTTATAGTAAGACAATGACAAAATTAAGTACATGGCCATTACACCGATAATACCCAAGTAAAAAGATTTAAAAACAATCAATGATATTACCAGAATGGTCAAAGAGGACAACAACAATATCCAGATAATTTCTTGACCTTTCCAACCCAATCCCTTGAATTTTAAACTAAGTAAAGGTGTAGTTGAAACCATTAAAAATGTTGTGATAAACACGAGCGCAACAGTTGCTATTGTTGGAATCTCAACGTAACTGCTGTAAGAAAAACCCGCAACGCCCATCCAAATCAGGGCGTTGGATGGAACAGGTAGTCCCTTGAAATGTCCGCTGTTGTTGTTTGGATCTAAATTGAAACGGGCCAAACGATATGCTGCACCGGCTGCAATAATGAATGGGAGCACTTGTAGAATACCTTCATGGGGAAGGAGGTGATATGCCCACAAACTGGGAACAACACCAAATGAAACCACATCGGCAAGTGAGTCGAGCTGACCTCCCAATGGTGAGGATACGTGGAGTAATCGGGCAGCAAAACCATCGAAAAAATCCAAGATGGCAGCCCCGATAACACAGTAAATACTATAAATGGGATTTTCAGGTAGAAATAAAATGGCCCAACAGCCTAAAATTAGGTTGCCTAAAGTTATGCCGTTGGGAATCCAAGATTTCATTAAAGTGTTTGCTTAACTTCTACCTCTTCAAATGCTTCTACGATATCTCCTTCACGGATGTCGTTAAACTTGTCAATATTCAATCCACACTCATAACCTTTGGTTACGTCTTTAACGTCGTCTTTGAAGCGTTTCAAAGAACCAAGATTACCAGAGTACATCACGACACCATCGCGAATAATTCGCACTTTGTTGTTTCGGTTGATTTTACCATCTTGTACATAACAACCTGCGATAGTTCCAACCTTGGTGATTTTGAATGTTTCACGGATTTCTGCAGTACCCACCACTTTCTCTTCGATTTTGGTAGACAACATACCTTCCATGGCTTCTTTGATTTCCTCAATCGCTTTGTAGATGATGCTGTATTGACGGATTTGAATTTCTTCTGCTTCAGCCAATTTACGTGCACCAGTGCTTGGTCTAACTTGGAAACCAACGATGATAGCATCAGATGCAGAAGCCAACAACACGTCACTTTCAGATATTTGACCAACTCCTTTGTGAACGATACTAACTTGAACCTTGTCAGTAGATAGTTTTTGCAAGCTATCTACCAAAGCTTCAACAGATCCATCCACGTCACCCTTCACAATCAAATTCAATTCTTTGAAATCGCCAAGTGCAATACGACGTCCAATTTCTTCGATCGTCAAGTGTTTCTTTGTTCTTACACTTTGCTCGCGCTGCAATTGTTGACGCTTGGTAGCAATTTCACGCGCTTCACGCTCATCTTCGAATACAAAGAACTTATCACCTGCATTTGGTGCTCCTTCGAATCCAAGTATGGATACTGGAGTAGCAGGACCTGCCTCTTCAATTTTTTGACCACGCTCATTGAACATGGCTCTCACACGACCGCTCCACTGACCCGCTAAAATCGGATCTCCGATGCGCATTGTACCTGATGATACCAAACAAGTGGTGATAAATCCACGTCCTTTATCCAAAGATGCTTCGATAATGGTACCGTTGGCACGTTTGTTTGGATTGGCTTTGAGGTCAAGCATTTCAGCTTCTAAAACAACTTTTTCAAGAAGTTTATCGATGTTCAATCCTTTTTTGGCAGCGATTTCTTGAGACTGGAATTTACCGCCCCATTCCTCTACCAAAATATTCATGGCTGACAACTGTTCGCGAATTCTATCTGGATTGGCGTCTGGTTTGTCAATTTTATTATAAGCAAAAATCATAGGCACTCCAGCTGCTTGCGCATGTGAAATTGCTTCTTTGGTTTGCGGCATGACGTTGTCATCTGCAGCAATCACAATGATAGCCAAATCGGTAACTTGAGCACCACGCGCACGCATTGCGGTGAATGCCTCGTGACCCGGAGTATCGATGAATGTAATTTGTTTTCCTGTAGGAAGTTTCACGCTATATGCACCCATGTGCTGTGTAATTCCTCCAGCCTCTCCGGCAACAACATTGGCGCTACGAATAAAGTCAAGCAAAGATGTTTTACCGTGGTCAACGTGTCCCATTACTGTAACAACAGGAGGACGAGTCATCATGGCTTCCTCGGTATCTGATTCTTCAAATGAAGATTCAGAAACTTCAGCACTTACGAATTGAATTTCAAAACCAAATTCTTCAGCGATGATTTGGATGGTTTCTGCATCCAATCGTTGATTGATTGAAGCAAAAATTCCCAACTGCATACAAGCTGCAATGATTTCTGTCGGCTGACGATTCATCATATTGGCGAGCTCGGAAACAGTTACGAATTCCGTAAGCTTTAGGATTGCATTTTCTTCTGCTTCACGAATACGCTTCTCTTCAAACTTACGCGCTTGTTGATCACGCTTATCACGACGGTTTTTGGAAGCTTTTGATTTTCCTTGACCACCAAGTCGTGCTAGGGTTTCCTTGATTTTATTTTGGATGTCTTGCTCACTCATAGGTGGCTTAGGTCCAGGAGCTGCTTGTCCAGGACGATGATGACCACCAGGGCCGCCTCCAGGACGGTTTTGCGTGCGCTTATCGATTTCTTGTTGACGTGTGATATCAACTTTAGAAACACGTTTTCTTTTGCGTTTCTCTTTGTTGTCATCATTCGCCTTTTGATCGGGCTTTTTCTTTTCTTGCTCAACAGGCAAAACAATTTTACCCATTACTTTAGGTCCAGCAAGACGCTCGACATTTACGCGAATCAATTCCTTTTCTTCTGGAACAATTGCGGCTGAGGCAACTTCAACTGGTGCTTCCACGATGGGCTCCACTACAGTTTCAACCACTGGAGTAACAGGTTTTACCTTTTCTTCGGATTTTTTACCCTTTGGTTTTTCAACTTCTTTTTCCTTGACAGGCGCAACCTCTTTTTTCTTCTTACCTCTTCCAGATTGGATGGTAGATAGATCTATTTTACCAACGATTTTAACTTCATTGGGTCCTTCCGATTTTTCTTCAGGAACTGGTGTTGCTTCAGGAGTGACTTCCTCAATGGTTTCTTCAACAGCTGCAGGAACATCCAAAACACTTGTTGTTGATTCTGGACGCTTTCTTTTGAATTGGGTTAAGTCAATTTCTTGGCTTTCCTCTTCGGTTACATCTGACTTCTTTTTGGAGTCTTGAATCGTGATGGTCTCACGTGATTCTTTGTATTTGGTAGCAACGGCCTTGGTTTTTTCCTTGGCTTGTTGGTCTCCAGCGAACTCAGCGAGAAGAACATCATATACCTCGGCTTCTATTTTGGCCATAGGATTATTTTCGATTGAGAATCCTTTTTTAGCCAAGAATTCTACAATCGTGTCCTTACTCACATTCAATTGAGTGGCTGCTTTTCCTAATCGTTGCGGTCCCTTTGTTTCTGACATTTGATTTTTTTCTTATTAAAACTTTTCTTTCCCCTCATCCCTATAATATTGGCGGAGTCTTATTCAAACTCAGAGCGCAATATTTGCAAAACCTCATCTATGGTTTCTTCTTCTAAATCTGTTCTGCGAACCAATTCTTCTTTTGATAAATCCAATACGGCACGGGCAGTATCGCATCCAACTGATTTCAACTCATCGATGATCCAGCTATCGATTTCGTCTGCAAATTCTTCCAAATCCACATCATCCAAATCTGCTTCTGTTTCGCGATAAACATCAATTTCAAAACCGCACAAACGGCCGGCCAAACGGATGTTGTGACCACCTTTACCAATGGCCAAAGAAACTTGGTCTGGTTTCAAGAAAACATCAGCTTTCTTGTTTTCCTTATCCAATGTAATGGAGCTTACTTTGGCAGGTGCTAATGCTCTTGAAATCAAAAGTTGCTCGTTGGTTGTGTATTGAATAACATCGATGTTCTCGTTACGCAATTCACGAACGATTCCATGAATACGAGAACCTTTCATACCTACACAAGCTCCAACTGGATCGATGCGATCATCGTAGCTTTCAACCGCAACCTTGGCGCGCTCTCCTGGCTCGCGAACGATGTTTTTGATTGTAATCAAACCATCAAAAACCTCTGGAACCTCTTGCTCGAATAATTTCTCCAAAAATTCTGGAGCGGTACGAGACAAAATGATTTGTGGTGTGTTTCCACGCATTTCAACTTTAGAAACTACTGCACGCAAGGTGTCTCCTTTCTTGTAGAAATCTGCAGGAATTTGTTGTTCTTTAGGAAGAATCAACTCATTGTTTTCATCATCCAAAACCAAAATCTCTTTCTTCCAAACTTGGTAAACTTCGCCAGAAATAATTTCACCAACGCGCTCACGGTATTTTTGATAGATATGGTCTTTCTCCATTTCAATGATTCTAGAAGTCAAGTTTTGACGCATGGCCAAAACATTACGACGACCGAAATCCTCAATTCGAATTTCTTCAATCAATTCTTCTCCAACTTCCAAATCTGGAACAGACTTACGAGCCATGCTCACTTCGATTTGCGCTACCTCATCTTCTAACTCGCCATCTGGAACGATTTCTCGGGTTCTCCAAATTTCTAAGTCACCACGCTCCGCGTTGATGATGATGTCAAATCCATCTTCTGCCCCCCATCTTTTGAGGATCATATTGCGGAAAACGTCCGCCAAAATGTTGGTTACCGTTTCGCGGTCGATATTCTTGAATTCCTTGAATTCACCGAAAGATTCTAAAAGGTTTACGCCTTTCATAGCACTTAATTTTTATTTGAAGCTAATCGTTATTTTGGTTTCTTTTATTTCAGCATAGGTCAAGACAACTTGTTTCTCTACCCACTGCTTTGTTTTTTTTCCAGGGACCAATTCTTTTTCTCGAAAATCCACCTGAATATTGTCTTCATTGGCCAAGGTTAATTGACCTTCGATTTTTTGTCCATCCATTGTTTTAATCGCAACGTTGCGACCTACATTTTTGAAGTACTGTCTTTTTACCAACAAGGGTTTTCCAACACCTGGTGATGATACTTCCAAAGAAAAATCTTCTACATCACGATCCAATGTCCCTTCGATAGCACGACTTACTTTTTTGCAATCGTCGATGGTTAAACCGCTGTCTCGGTCCACCAACACTTCAATTGCATTGCCTGGATTGATTTGAATATCAACTATAAATAAGTCTGAATCCTCCAACAAGGGAGCAACGAACGATGCAACGGTTTCCTTAGTAATCATAATAGTCAGCAAAAGAAAGAGGGGCTTCCACCCCTCTATTACTCTCTCAAATGCAGTGCAAAGATAGGTTAAGTCTTTATTTGTACAAAACTTAATTTCATTTTGCCAATGCTCTTGGTTAAATTTGTTACTATGCGAAATTTATTATTTGGTTTTTTCCTTTTTGTTTCTTCGATGATGTTCGGTCAGACGTGCATTTTTTACATGGATGCCGACATGGATGGTTTTGGTGATGATTTCAATTACACAGAAAGCTTATGTGATATAGTTCCTCCAGGAACAACATTAACGCCAGGTGATTGTGATGATTTTGATCCAACAATTAACCCTTTAGCTGTTGAAGTGTGCAATTATTTGGATGACAATTGCAATGGCGGAGAAGTGGATGAATTTGTTCAATTGAGTTTTTATCAAGACATGGATTTGGACAGTTATGGAGATGCCAATGTTCTGATTTTGGAATGCTATGAGCAGCCTGGTTTTGTCGCAAACATGGACGATTGCGATGATAATTTGGTTACTTATCAGGATTTGGATGCTGATGGATGGGGCTCTTCAATACCTGATCCTTGTGGGGTAGACAACAATCTTGATTGTAATGATATGACCTCAAGTGTGCAAGAGGCTACACTTTTTTTCGAAGATCAAGACGGCGATGGATATGGGAATCCCGATATGGCCATTTATCTCTGTGAATCGCAAACCGGATTTATACCGGATGGAACCGATTGCGATGATTTAAATCCGAGCGTATTTCCCAATGCTGTGGACATAGCTGGAAATGATATAGACGAAAACTGTGATGGTCTGGATGGAGTAGGTATCGCTGAGGATATGATGGCCAGTTTGGAAATTTGGCCAAACCCAGTGAAAGATGTTCTGCATATTGAGATCCCCGTTTCTGGTTCAGTTCTATTTACCAATTTGCAGGGACAGTGGATTTTGGAGCAACAGCTTTTTGCTGGCGTAAATCCAATTCAAATCGATATTGAGCCCGGTTATTATTGGGCGATTATCAAATCACCACAAGGTCAATGGGCCAAAAAAATCTGTAAGCTATAGTTATCGCCACAGTATATGTTCTGTTAGATATTGGATGTCGCGTTCTATGTATTGATAAACCGGAGCAATCGAATCTGGATTGGGCGCGGTTTCAAAGTACAAAGCACAACGCAAGAATTTAGAAGTGCTGTCAGTTAGAAACAATTGAAGAGGAGATGCGGCTTCACCTTCGATTCGGTATTGAATACCAAAAACATTGCGCTCGGGAAAATCTATCATTTCTCTTTCAATAGCACTGGCTTTCATTTCATGCTTCGAGGCAAAAGTGTATGCATCAGCAACCAATTGATCGATGTTGTTTTTAACGGAGAGAAAAGTGCAATGAACGCGAGCTTTTAATCTGGGATAATAAATATTAAACCTGCATGAGTCAGCTCTTTGTGTTCTGTCTAGTATTTCAACTTTGGCAAAGGCAGATACAGGAATTGTGAAAGGCGCAACAGGTTTGAATTCTCTGTAATCATGTTTCGGAAGATCAATTCTGTAATATCCCACTGGTTTGGGTATAGCCGTTGCAGGTTCTCTCAACAAGAAATAGTAGAATATGGCGAACAAGGTGAGAATTAGAACAGAAAAGATAAATATTTTTCTCATGGTTGTTTTTGTACTTTAATTCTATCGAGCTTTCGGCGATTTCCTGCCTCGATAGTAAATATGCAATTGTAAAAAGTGTGCTTTTCTCCTTTCTGCGGTACTCTTCCAAGTATTTCCATTAGGAAACCCGCTAGTGTGGAACTGTCTCCTTTTGCTGCATCAAACATGGCTTCATCCACTTTGAAAACTCTATAGAAATCAACCAATGAAATTTTTCCCTCAAATAAATAGGTATTATCGTCGATGACGGAATATTTGAGGTCATCTACATCGAATTCATCTTGAATGTCACCAACAATTTCTTCAATCACATCTTCTAGCGTAACAACTCCAGATAGCCCACCATACTCATCGACTACCAAAGCAAGGTGTTTTCTGTCGTGTCTAAATTCAACCAAAAGGTCATCTATTTTTTTGGTTTCGGGTACAAACTTTCCTGTTTTGATGATGGATTTCCAATCAAATTCAGCGTCGTTTAAATGGGGAATCAAGTCTTTGACATGAAGAATTCCTTTGATTTGGTCAATTTGCCCTTCGTAGATAGGCCAGCGGGAATATCCTTTTTCTTTGATTTCTTGAATGATTTCCGGCATGCTTTGATGTGATGATAGCATGGCCAAATCTGTTCGTGGCGTCATGATTTGACTCACGTTCTTCTCACCAAAAGTCACGATACCTTCGAGTATTCTTCTTTCTTCAACGGAACGCATTTCGTTTTGTGTCAATGCCAATGCGTGTCCAAGTTCGTCGACGCTGATTGTTTCAATTTTGTTTTTAATTCGACGATTTAATACATTTCCTGCTTGTATCAAAAGCCAACCAAAAGGTTTGATTAAAATTTGAAGTGCGTTTAGCGGACCTACCATCCATGAAGCCACTTTGAGATTGTTGGATGTTGCATAAATTTTCGGGATTACTTCACCAAACATGACGATGATAAAAGTAACCAACACAACGTGTATGATCAGTGCTGTAACAGGGCTATAGTCTTCAGGCGGAAACCATGTTTCCATCAACGCGGTGGACAGAATAACGATGGCAATATTTACGGCGTTATTTACAATAAGTATTGTCGCGAGAATTTGTCTAGTTGCTGTTTCCTTATCGGGATGCGATGTTAATGTTTTGATTTTACTGAGAGCGCCATGTTCAGCTTCGTCTATTTTTTTACGCTGTTCGGGTGTAAATGAGAACAAGGCTACTTCACTGCTTGAGACAGCAGCACTAGCAAAGAGAAGCAACATTACCCCTACGGTGTAGAGGGTAATGTTGATTTGTAATGGGACCATTCCCAAAACGAGCAGGATACTATCGTTCATGGTTTAAAATGGAAGAACGTCGTTGTCTTCTTGTGCAGTTGTCGGAATGGGTTCATTCAACGCCATGGGTTGTGAAGATGCATCGGGCGTTTTTGCTGTAAGCATGGTAAACTCATCGGCATGTATTTCTGTAATGTATTTGGTTTCACCGTTCACTTGGTAATTGCGATTTCGGATTTTACCTTCAACATAAATCTTCATCCCTTTCTTGAGGTACTGATCACCAATTTCAGCCAATGAGCTTTTTCTGATCACGATATTGTGCCAATCGGTCTGAGAAACGCGCTCACCTGTTTTGGGGTCTTTCCATGACTCAGTAGTAGCCAATGAAAAATTTAAAATTTTTCCTCCGTTTTCGAAGGTTTTTAGTTCTGGATCTTTTCCGATATTTCCGATTAAGATCACTTTGTTTACTGTTCCTGACATAATTTTTATTTTTAGGATTATGTGGCAAACCTAGAAAATGCAACATGCCCATTCCAAGTATCCTATAAGGCCCTTATACGAGGCCTTTATGCCGCAAAAAATCGACAAAAATCTTCGGAAAGCCAATCCTATCCGCCTCTGTCGAATCAATCCACTTTTCAAATTTATGCGTATTTATTTCGATATCTTCCAACAAAACTGAAAAGATATGCACTTGAAGTTTTCGATGAGTCAATAGATGTGTGGCTTTCCAGATTTCTTGAACTTGGAGTTGAGAAGTGGTGATATTCAAATGAGAGGTTAGTTCTTGCCAACCCAATTTTTCGTCGATTTCGTCATTTATGACCAGAGGTAAGGTATACAAGCCTTGCCAGATGCCACCGCGAGTGCGTTTGGTTACCGCCCATTGGCCTTTCGAATTTTCAAGGAATACTGCAAAGACGCCTTGTTCTTTTACTTTGGTTTTGTTGGCTTTGACAGGAATGCTTTCCATCCAATTGTTTTGGTAACTGATACAACTAGACTGAATTGGGCAAATTTCACAGCTGGGTTTTTTGGGAGAGCAAATGATAGCTCCAAACTCCATGCTCGCCTGATTGAAGGTATGGGGAGAAGAGTGACTGATCCATTCATCTAACACAGATTGAATTTCAGAACGTGTTTTGGGTGAATCGATTGGTGCAAATGAGCCTAAATACCGGCTTACCCACCTGAGCACGTTGCCATCTACTGCAGCTTTAGGGAAATCATAAGCAAATGATGAGACGGCAGCAGCTGTGTAGGGGCCAACTCCAGGAATTTTGGTCCATTCTTCATAAGTTTTGGGCATATCTCCGTTATAATCAAAGAACAAAATTTTTGCGGCCTTGTGCAGGTTTCTTGCACGCGAGTAATACCCTAGGCCTTGCCAAACGCGGAAAACCTCGTCCTCAGAGGCCTTTGCAAGGTGCTCAACTTGGGGGAATTTTTCCAGAAATGCATGGTAATAAGACATTCCTTGTTGCACCCTGGTTTGTTGAAGGATAATTTCAGATAACCAAATGGCATATGGGTCTCGGGTTTGCCGCCATGGCAGGTCTCTGCCATGGGCTGAATACCACGGAATTACATATTGGTTGAAGGCAGGAATTTCTTGTTTTTTCATTGATTTCGCAAAAATGAGATTTTTTTTGCACAACACGTTGTATATTTGCGACCCCGAAAAAATTGATATTCACCTTTTTAGAGAGTAAAGATGACGAAAGCTGATATTGTGACAGAGATTTCCAACAAAACAGGTATAGACAAGAATGATGTTTTGGCGATTGTAGAAGGGTTTATGACCACTTTGAAGAATTCAATGGAGAAGGGAGAAAATGTGTATTTGAGAGGTTTTGGAAGTTTTGTGGTGAAGAAAAGAGCAGAGAAGTTGGGTAGAAACATACTTGCCAAAACAACCGTTACCATTCCGGCGCATTATGTTCCTTCATTCAAGCCTGCAAAGGAGTTTGTGGATGCTGTGAAAGAGAAAGTTAAAGTGGCTGAAAATGATTAACAAGAACAAAAAGCCGATTGTTTTTTTAGGAATCGGTTTGGTTCTAGTCGTTCTTTTTTTAATGATTCCCAGAAAGCCATGGTCTTCGCAAGAAGCGCCAGTGGCCAATGAGATGACTGCAGATCAAACCAAGCTGCAACAAGCCATTGAGTTGGTAAATGGAAGCAATCCCATGCAAGGTATTATGATGTTGCGTGAGATTGTTGCCAAGGACTCAAACAATGTTGAGGCGCAATATTGGTTAGGTGTTTTTGCTGTTCAATCAGGACAGTTTGAAAAAGCCATTCCAAGATTTGAAAAGGTTATAGCTTTGGATCCACAGTATCTTTCGGCCTACATGGATTTGGGAGCAGTTTACAAGGAGATGGGTCAAATGGATGTTGCTTTGGGTTTATTTGAGAAAGCAGCTGATATTGATAGCACCAACAATTATGCTTTGTTTTTTTCTGGCCAAGCGGCAGAATTAATTGGAAACAAAACAAAGGCGAAGAAATATTATGAGCAGTTGTTACGACATACTGCCGATACGGCGATAGTAGAGAAAGTGAAAGAATTGATAAAGAAAAATAGTTAATAGAATACGAACCTTTAAATTTTACGAATATGCCTTGCGGTAAAAAAAGAAAACGTCATAAAATGGCGACACACAAGCGTAAAAAGCGTTTGAGAAAGAATCGTCACAAAAAGAAAGTACGCTAGTTTTTAGTTGGCATTAGCTGACATAGAATTTGTGGAATACAGAGTGAGGTATAACTTCGCTCTGTATTAACCTGTTTTATTGTGAACGTAGAATTAGTCATTAATCAAACCTCAAAAGGGGTTCACCTTGCTGTGCTTCATGATCGGCAACTGGTGGAGTTACATCACGGAGATGCTACGCAGAACTATGCAGTAGGAGATATTTATTTGGGAAAGGTTAGAAAACTTGTTCCCCATTTGAATGCTGCATTTGTTGAGGTAGGTCACGAGCGTGATGCCTTTTTGCATTATCTTGATTTAGGTCCTCATTTCGGAACCACCTTGCAATTTGTTCGGGGTGTGATGACGGGGACTATTAAATCTGGTCATTTGTCAACGGTTAAAATGCTTCCCGAAATCCCTAAGGATGGAGGCATAAAAGACCAAGTGGGTCAGTCTAATCCCATCTTGGTGCAAGTAGCCAAAGAGCCCATTTCAAACAAAGGTCCTCGTGTAACCTGCGAGATCACTTTGGCGGGTCGATACCTTGTTTTGGTTCCTTTCTCAAATAAAGTTTCTCTCTCTAGTCGAATTGAGGATGAGGAAGAGCGAACTCGTCTGAGAAAATTAATCCAAAACATCCGTCCCGCAAATTTTGGTGTCATCATCCGCACACAAGCGGTGAATACCACAGTTTCTGAATTGGATCAAGATTTAACCGATTTGGTAAGTCGTTGGGAATTGATGGTAAAATCTTTGCCACAAGCCAAAGCCCCACAGAAAATTTTGGGTGAGTTGGACAAAACTTCAGCAGTATTAAGAGATATTTTAAGTGATCGTTTCTCTGCAATTCATGTGAATCAACCCGAATTGGCAAAAACGGTTAGAAATTTCTTGCACAATAGTGCGCCAGAGCTCGAGGAAATTGTCAAAGAACACAAAGTTGAAGATTTGTTTGATGCGTTTAATATTCACAGACAAGTTAAATCTTCATTTGCCAAGCAGGTAAATCTTAAAAGTGGTGCTTATCTGATTGTTGAGCATACAGAGGCGATGCATGTTATTGACGTGAATAGCGGAAATAGAAAGCAAGCATCGGTAAAAGATCAAGAAGAAAATGCTTTGCAAACCAACTTGGAGTGCGCCGTGGAAATTGCTCGTTTATTGCGTTTGCGCGATATGGGAGGGATTATTTGCGTTGACTTCATTGATATGCAGAACAAAGACAATCAGAAGAAGTTGCACGATGCTTTGCGTGATGCGATGAAAGATGACAAGGCAAAACACAACGTTTTGGCCCCAAGTCGTTTTGGTGTTGTCGAGATTACACGCGAGCGCGTTAAGCCTGTTACCCAAGTTCAAACCACGGAGAAATGTCCGAGCTGTCACGGTAAAGGTGTTGTTGAGGCTTCAGTCTTGTATACAGATCAGTTGGAAAATGAAGTGAGAGTTTTGGGCCAGGAAATGGGAGTTAAAGAATTTGTCATGCAAGTTCACCCGATGGTTGAGGCATACTTGACCAAGGGATGGTGGAATAACTTGAAAAAGTCTTGGCAGAAAAAGTACGGAGTCAAAATCAAATTGGAAGCCTCTACTTCAAGTGAACTGCTTCAGTCTAAATATTTCTCCACCAAAGGTGAAGAGATTTTAATTGGCCAATAGTTAGAGCCAAATCGTCAATAAGTAAATCAAAGTAATCAAGAACATCACAAGAGAGATCTTGTTGATTCCATGCATGAATCTGAGATTCATATCTGATGATTCCTTTTTAAACCAATTGAGAGGATTGAGATATCCCCATATTTTTGATAGAACTTCCATGGCTTAGATACTTGCAATTACTGAAATCTCTACTTTACAATCCCTTGGGAGCTGCGCTACTTGAACGGCTTCTCTAGCTGGAGGAATTTCACCAACATACTCACCATATACTTCATTGATTTTTACATAATCCGCCATATCCTTCATAAAAATGCTGGCCTTTACAACATGATTCCAATCCATTCCTGCTGCGCTAAGCAAACGAGCGATACTCTGCATCACCATGTGCGTCTCTTCTTCAACCGGTTTTGGCTCGTAGGCATTGGTGGTGGGATTCAACGCGATTTGACCGCTTATAAAAAGAAAATTACCCACTCTAATAGCGGGACTATATGGCGCCAAGGGCTTAGGAGCACCTTCGTAATTGACAACAGTTTTTTTCATAGTAGTTTTGTAAACTTTGAGACTGCAAGATGCGAATAATTTTGATTGACAATTACGATTCTTTTACTTGGAACATCGTTCATTACTTGGAGCAATGTAATTGTCGAGTGGAAGTTGTAAAAAATGATGCATCAAGTGCACCTGTTTGGGAGCAGTATGATGGATGCGTGATTTCTCCGGGACCTGGATTACCAGAAGATTCGGGTAATTTACTCATGTGGATGTCATCTTTTCCAGAAAATTTTCCAGTTTTAGGAGTATGTCTGGGATTGCAAGCGATGGTCGTTTTTACGGGAGGTAATTTGATCAATTTATCGGCTCCTTTGCACGGCCAGGAAGGAATGGCGATATCCACAGGGGTGGGTGAAATTTGGAAAGAGATGAATGACAAAGAGGTTGTTGCTCATTATCATTCCTGGGTAGCTGATTCTGTTCATTTACCCGAAGTGTGGAAAGTGAGTTTTGTATCCGAGGACAATCTTATTATGGCCATAGAGCATGTTGAACGCAATTGGAACGCGGTTCAATTTCATCCCGAATCTATTATTTCTGTGGATGGAATCAGATGGTTCGCCTTTTGGCTGCAATCGTTGAGATAGGTATTGATTATATTTGGAATTATGAAAATTGGGTTAGTCGTTTTTTGTTTGATGTTGAGCTTGCAGTCTTATTCTGCCTTTCCACCAGGTGGTTATAAGATTGCTGTATTAAAATACAAAGGGGGTGGAGATTGGTATGCAAATCCCACGGCTCTTCCCAATTTGGCGCGTTTTATCAATAAAAATTTGAAGACCAATATTGACGAAGATGTAGCCACTGTGGATATCGGAAGTTCAGAAATTTTTGATTACCCTTTTGTCCACATGACGGGGCATGGCAATGTTGTATTTTCTTCGGACGATGTCTTGAATTTGCGAACTTATCTATTGTCTGGAGGCTTTCTCCATGTATCGGACAATTATGGAATGGATATGTATGTCCGAAGGGAAATGAAAAAAGTCTTCCCAGAATTGGAGTGGACAGAGGTTCCCTTTGATCATCCGATTTATCACACTGCATTTGATTTTAATAAGGGTCTACCCAAGATTCATGAGCATGACAACAAGCCTCCAAAAGGTTTGGGTTTATTTTATGAGGGACGATTGATTTGCTTTTATGATTTTGAATGTGATTTGGGTGATGGTTGGGAAGATGCATCCGTGCACAACGACAGTGAACAGAATCGGTTGAATGCTTTTAAAATGGGTGCTAATTTGGTAGAATATGCCTTTACCAAAGGGAAGTAAGCCAGTTTTCTTGCAACACAGAGATGTGCTGGAAATGGCTGTTGAAGCCTACAACCGTCCTGATTTCATAGAAAGTGATCCCATTTCCATTCCACATTCTTTTCGTTCCAATTTGGATAAGGAGGTTTCCGGTTTGATGACTGCCCTCATCTCATGGGGCAATCGAAAGGCCATCATCAGCACTGCAAAAAAATGGATGGAATGTATGGACCAAAGTCCATATGATTTTGTGCGGGAGGCTTCGGTTTCTGAGATCAAGCAATTGTCGAAGTTTATATACAGAACGCTCAATCCAGAGGATATTCAAACATTAATTTCATTGCTCCGAAGTACCTATGAAGAACATGATTCTTTGGAATCGTGCTTTTTACCTGGATTTCAAAACGGAGACGCCATGGATGCTATCGTATCGTTTAGGGAATTGTTCCTACGATCTGGCTATCCGCCAAGATTTGCCAAGCATATTGCCAATCCCAGTGAAGGTTCTGCGGCCAAAAGGATCAATATGTTTTTGAGATGGATGGTTCGGCAAGATGACAAAGGAGTGGATTTTGGTATTTGGCGTCAAATCCCTATGTCAAAGTTGTGTATCCCATTGGATGTGCATAGTGGCAACACGGCTCGTGAGTTTGGATTATTGAATCGAAAAAACGATGATGCCAAGGCAGTGAAAGAGTTGGATTTGAACTTGCGACTTTTGGATCCAAACGATCCTGTCAAATATGACTTTGCACTCTTTGGTTTGGGTGTAAATGACAAAAAACCAAATATTTAACTTCAAATTGGCTATAAAAGCCTAAATTTGTCGGCCCTCAAAAAATTGGTTTATGAGTAAATATGTTGTATTCATTTTTGTATTTCTTTTTTCATTGGCGTCATCGGCCCAACAAAGGGAGGTTGGTCTTTTGGATTTGTCAATTAGAAATGCCGAGGCAAACCAATCTCGAATAAGAAGTTGTAGACATATATTACAAGTTTCTGGTGTCGATTATGACGAGACAACGAGTTTAACGCAGGCCCTGACTCATCCGGTAGTTTTATTCACCCCCATTATCTATTCAACAACGTTTAATGCTGCGGAGAGATTGCAGATTCAACAGTATGTAGCAAATGGCGGTGTGCTTATTGCGTCTTCTGTCAGAGATCCTGCACTTTATTCTTTGTTTGGTGTATCAGGATTTACCACATATACGGATTTAAAAAGAATGACGTGGCATGTCGAGGATGCGCCACAGTATTTTGATCGATTTGATGAAGGTTTCGAAAAGGTAATTTCACTATCGGATACCACAGGGCCCCAAGCTGAACCATTTAATATTCGTTCCTATGCAACTACGGGTTCTGCTCAAGTTTTGGCACACTTTGACAATAATACCAATGCAGTAATCACCAATCAAACTGGATCAGGAAGAACTTTTCTTTTTTCATTGGATTTGCGCGATGTAATCATCAGAAATTTAATCAATTCTGATTTGCATGCTCAGCGTGGGTTCTCCAACATCTTTGAACCCACTACGGACACATTCATATTCTTTATCATGAATGTTATTCGAGAGCATATGCCCAATACTGTACGTGCACATACTTGTCCGAATTGTGATGGAAGTGTTGTCATGATTACGCATGATGTCGATAGCAGAACGGCCATGGACACGATGCAGATATTCGTCAATTATGAGGAGCAGAATAATTTGAATGCGATGTATAATATTACAACGCGTTATTTTAGTGATTCATGGATGACGGATTTCTATAATGGTTCGTATGATAAAGTGCAGTATGCTCTGCAGCATGGCCAACGAATAGCGTCACATTCTGTGGGGCATTTCCCCGATTATGATGATGAGACAAGATTCCCATTTACGTCGTTGGGAAATACGCCAACAAACTACCAACCCAGATATTTTAATTCCATCACTACGGGAGGTAATGTTTATGGAGAGGTTGAGGTTTCCAAGTATTTATTGGAGAATGATCACAATGTTGCGGTGAAATCATTTCGTGCGGGCCATTTGGCTTTCAATCAGCGATTGCCCAAAGCTTTGCAGGACTGTGGTTATTTATACAATTCTACTTTTTCAGCCAATGATGTTTTAACCAACTTCCCTTTTTGGGACATTGATAACATGACATTTTCAGGCAATCAAACTTCAGTGTTGGAAATTCCAATGACGATTTCTGATGCGTCTGCAGCAAATCCTTTTACCGAACAAAATGCACTGAGCATTGCGCAAGGTTGGATTGATGTTACTCTAAAGAATCACAACAACAATGCCCCTACTGTATTGTTGATACATCCCAACCGAGGTTACAAATTGCCTGCACAGCAAATGTTTGTGAATGGCATGCCCAATGATGTCAAGTTTATGTTTTTGGATGATTTTGGAGATTATTGGAAAAAGCGGATGCAGATGCAGGTTGTCTCAGAAGTCGTCAATGACACTTTGTATGTAACATGGACCAACTACCAAATGAATCAAGGTTTGAGTTTGGTTATTGATGATGTGGATCAATTAGCAGCTGTTCGTTTCTTTGATGGAGTGGGCAATGAACTATTCCCTCAATCTCAATTGGCGAGTTTTGGCGAGACGCGTTTTTGTCAATTTGTATATGACGAAAGTTTTGAAGTTTGCAATGGTTTGGATGATGATGGCGATGGCAATATCGATGAGAATTTGGCCATTGCTCAGTATGCAGATGCGGATCAGGACGGTTACGGAGATCCTGCAGTGCTTGTCAATCAATGCAACATTCTTCAGGGATATGTGACAAATAACCTGGATTGCGATGATCAAAGTACTGTCGTACATCCATCCAATTCTGAATATTGTGATCACTTGGATAACAACTGTGATGGTAATATCGACGAAGGTTTTACTTGGAGTGATTATTATTCGGATAATGATGGCGATGGATTTGGAAACCCAGACGCATTCGTTTCAGCATGTTTGTCGCCAGATAATTTTGTTTTACAACCAGGCGATTGTGATGATGAAAATGTATCAATCAATCCCAATGCTTTGGAAATATGTAACGATATAGATGACAATTGTGACATCAATATTGATGAGGGTTTGCAATTTGAAACATATTATGAAGACTTGGATCAAGATGGCTATGGCAATGACGCGGTAAGTGTTGTAAAGTGTATTCTGCCCATGGGATTTGTTGCCTTGCATGGTGATTGTTCCGATGAAGCGCCAGCAATCAATCCAGGAAACATCGAACAGTGTGGCGATGGCTTGGACAATGATTGTAATGGTGAGATCGATGAGGGATGTATTGTTGATAATGATGAAGATGGTTTTGATGCCACTCAAGATTGTGATGATGAAAACCCATTGATTTTTCCAGGTGCAGTTGAGTCATGCAATGGCTTTGATGACAATTGCGATGGTAACCTAGATGAAGGTTTGAATTTTGAAGTGTATTTTATAGACAACGATGCCGATGGATTTGGAACGGCTGATGTTGTAGAAATGGGTTGCACTGCGCCTCTTGGCTATGTGGCTATCGATGGAGATTGTGATGATGCCGATCCAATGATTCAGCCAGCAGCTGAAGAGGTTTGTGATGAAATCGACAACAATTGCAATGGCGACATTGATGAAGGAACAACGATTTTGTATTTCGTGGATTTGGACAGTGATGGTTTTGGAAATCCAAGTATTACGGCGGAGTTGTGTCAGCAAGTGGATGGATTTGTTTTAGACAACTCTGATTGCGATGATTCGACCCCTAACATCAATCCGAATGGAACAGAGATATGTGGCAATGCCATTGATGAAGATTGTTCTGGTGAGGACGAAGTATGTTTGATTCCAGGTTGTATGGATAGTCAGGCGTGCAATTACGAAGCTTTGGCTACGGTGGATGATGGCTCTTGTCAGTATGCTGAACTTGAGATTTGTAATGGATTGGATGATGATTGTGATGGAGAAATTGATGAGAATTTGTCAAGTTCCTCGATAGAGGCAACATCAGTTTCTACAGCACTATATCCGACCTGTACAGCAGGAAATATTTTTAGTGCGAATTTCAACAATGCAATTCAAGCAGGTGAAATTTTAGACAATCAGGGTGTTGTTATTTGGTACAAATGGACAGCGCAATACAACGCCATTCGTGTTGGATTATCTGCGGCGATGGGTGATAATGAATTGCGTTTGTATGAGGCGAGTAATGGATGTCTTTCTCTGATGGAAACCGAGCATGAAGAAACTACAGGTAATCAAATATTATTGTCAGACCAACTACAATTGGGAAGAGAGTATTTCATCGCGGTTCGTCATTTATCGGGGCCAATAAATACCAGTGCAAAGATTTGTGTCAATCATTTCGTGGCATCGACTTGTGATCACGTATTTAGCAATTACACGGGAACATATTCAAGTGTTTGTTCATCATTTAAAGCCCAGTATAGAGGAAATGCATCACAGTATACGTTTAATGTATTAGAACCTCAACCTTGGTCATATACAACAACAAGTTCGAATTCGGTAGTATCCCGATTGGGAAGTATTCTGCCTGTTAATGTTACGGGGCAATCCAAGACCTACAATCTGTCTGTGGATGTAAACTATTTGATTCCGGATGTAGTAGGTAATTATGAGGCGCTTACGGCCTTGTCAACTTCAACTTGCCAAGTTGTTTTACTTCCAGAGGGGAATATAGCTTTGCGCGCGTCAGATCGTTGCCCAGTGAGTAAAACACTTTCGCAATCTATTGCTATTGACAAAGCGATATGTGGAACTTTGCGTTACGAATGGAAGTTTACTCGAACCTTACCTACATCGGCCCCTGCGATTCAAGTGCAAGGCGGAATGAATACGACGGTGTTATTCTTGAATGCCGTTCCTGGTTTGATGAACAACGCAACGTACAATGTTCAGATTAGAGCGATACACGCATCGGGTCAAGTTGGTGAATGGGGTAGTGTTCAATGTATGAAAATCGGTGCTGCTAGCGGTATGGTGTTGGATCCAAGTGAATTGGGTAATTCATGGGTTGAAACACCGGTGAATTGGCGAGTGTACCCCAATCCAAGTCTAGATGGGAAGTTCACATTGGTTTCGGATAGCCAAGATTTGATTGATCATCATATCGGGTTGTATGATGCGATGGGAAGACGAGTTTGGAGCGGTGTTCGTCATTTTTCAGGATCTACGTCCATTGATTTCCCTCAGTTGTCTCATGGTATGTATACCATTGATATTGATGACAATCGAATACGATGTATCATTGGAACGGAATAAGAAAAGGGGGCCTAGCCCCCTTTTTTATTTTATCAGAAGTAAATTACTTCAAAGATTTTAGAGCAGTCTCTAGGTCAGCGATAGCATCTGCAACATTTTGCATGGTGGCAGTACCCACGGACAAACGGTACCAAGTAGATTCAGAAGACGCGCCAAAAGCACTGAATGGTACTACCGCTAAGTGTGCTTCCTCCAACAAGAATGCAGTGATATCTGAAGTAGATTCAATGGATGTTCCGTTAGATCTGGTTTTGCCTTTTAAATCAAATTGCACCGTCAGGTAAATTGCACCCTCAGGAACAATAGAATTTACAGCATGTCCTTTGTCCTTTAGCGCTTGTATGCCCGAATGGAACCCATTTAATCGCTGTGAAACCTCGTTGTTCATCTGATCAATGAAACGCTCGTATGCCTTTTCATCATTCATGAATTGTGCAGAAGCAAATTGTTCTGCACGTGGAGCCCAAGCACCAACGTGACCCAAAATGCTCTTCATTTTGTCAATCACTTCCATCGGTCCAAAAGCCCAACCCACACGAACACCTGTAGCCGCTAATGACTTTGAAATGCCATCAACGAAAATGGTGTAAGGACGCATTTCTGGACGCAAGCTCACGGGATCGAAATGTTGAACACCATCAAAAGTGAGCATGCTGTAGATTTGATCATACATCACATACAACGGCTTTTGATCTGGACCTCTTCTCTCGTTTTCAGCAAGGACGGCATCACAAATTGCGGATAGACCCTCTTTGGTGAATACAGTTCCAGTTGGATTCAGGGGAGAGCACAAAGCCAAAAGCGAAGCGTCTTGCATGTGAGGAATAAGTTCTTCCACTGTAGGCATGAATTTGTTCTCGGGTTTTGTTTCTACAAAAACCTGTTGAGCAAATGTCAAGTGCGTGTAGTGATTGTTATTCCACGATGGTACAGGAAAAAGAACTTTGTCTTTTGGATCAACTACCGTTCTGAAAATGGCGTAAATAATAGGTCTAGCGCCACCAGCAATTAAAATTTCCTCGGCATCGTATTCCAAACCTTGGTATTTGTTAATCGCATTTACAACTGCCTTTCTCAATTCAGGAAGGCCATTGGCTGGTGGATAATTGGTCATATCATTTGCATAGGCATCGATGATATTGTTCTTCAATTCTTGAGGAATGGGAAAAACCTTAGGGTCAAAATCGCCAATGGTGAAATTGAAAATTTTGTTTCCTTTGGCAATTAAGTCGCGTATCTCACCACCCAATTTGATGATTTCAGAACCAATCAAGTTTTCGGCCATTTCGGCCACTTTGGTTTTGTTTTGTGTTTGTACCTCGTTCACTTCCGTTGTTATAAAGAACCAACCATTTTCTTGGGATCTACCCACTCGTCATATTGCTCAGATGTAACGTAACCCAAACGCAACGCTTCTTCTTTCAGAGTAGTTCCGTTTTTGTGCGCCGTCTTCGCAATTTCTGCTGCTTTGTAGTATCCAATTTTTGTATTCAAAGCCGTTACCAACATCAAAGATCCGTTTACCAATTCTTCGATGCGTGTGTAGTTGGGCTCAATTCCTGCAGCGCAATGCTCATCAAACGAAACACATGCGTCTCCGATAAGTTCAGCACTTTGCAAAAAGTTTGCTGCCATCAATGGTTTGAATACGTTGAGCTCATAGTGACCTTGTGTTCCGCCAATGGTAATGGCAACATCATTTCCCATTACTTGAGCACAAACCATGGTCAAAGCTTCACATTGGGTTGGATTAACCTTACCGGGCATGATGCTAGATCCAGGTTCATTTTCTGGAATGAAAATTTCACCAATACCGCTGCGAGGTCCACTGGCCATCATGCGGATATCGTTTGCAATTTTATTCAAGGAAACGGCAAGTTGTTTTAATGCACCATGTGCTTCCACAACCCCATCATGCGCAGCCAAAGCCTCGAATTTATTGGGAGCTGTAACAAATGGCAAACCGCTGAATTCAGCTATTTTCTTGGCTACCAATTCTGAATATCCGCGAGGGGTATTGATACCGGTTCCAACTGCTGTCCCACCCAAAGCCAATTCTGACAAATGAGCCAAAGTGTTTTTGGTTGCGCGAACACCATGCTCCAATTGGGCTACATATCCGCTCAACTCTTGACCCAAGGTTACAGGAGTTGCATCCATCAAGTGTGTGCGACCAATCTTAACAACCTCCATGAAGTCGTTGCTTTTCTTACGCAAAGTCGTCTTTAAACGTTCAACTCCAGGAATTGTCTTTTGTACCACCATTTTGTAACATGCAATGTGCATGGCAGTGGGGTAAGTATCGTTAGAACTTTGACTCTTGTTTACATCGTCATTGGGGTTAAGCAAAGGCGTACCTTCACCCAATTTTCCACCCATCAATACGTGTCCACGATTGGAAATAACTTCGTTCAAGTTCATGTTGCTTTGCGTGCCTGAACCAGTTTGCCAAATCACCAATGGGAATTGATCGTCCAATTGTCCTGCGATAATTTCATCACAAACTTTGGAAATCAAATCTCTTTTTTCTTCGGACAAAACACCTAACTCACAATTCGCGTGAGCAGCGGCTTTTTTCAAAATACCAAAGGCGTAAATAATTTCCTTGGGCATGCTTGCAGCTGGACCAATTTTAAAGTTGTTGCGGCTGCGTTCAGTTTGTGCACCCCAATATACATGAGCAGGAACTTTAACCTCACCCATGGTGTCTTTTTCGATACGGTATTCCATTTTGTTTTTTATTTCAATTATTCAACTGCGTTTCCTTGTGCCATTAAAAAGGCTTTCAAAAAATCTCCAATATCACCATCCATCACACCATCGACATCGCTGGTCTCATGTCCTGTGCGGACATCCTTAACCAGTTTGTAAGGTTGCATGACGTAGTTTCTAATTTGAGATCCCCACTCGATTTTTTTCTTTTCAGATTCGATTTCCTCACGAGCGGCATTGCGTTTGGCCAATTCCATTTCAAACAATTGAGAGCGGAGCAATTGCATCGCCTTCTCTTTGTTCTGAAGCTGAGATCGGGTTTCTGTATTGTCAATGATAATTCCAGTGGGTTTGTGTCGAAGGCGAACCCCTGTTTCTACCTTATTTACATTTTGTCCTCCAGCACCACCTGAACGGAAAGTATCCCATGTGATATCAGAAGGATTGATATCGATTTCGATGGTGTCATCTACCAATGGATAAACATAAACGGAGACAAAAGAGGTATGACGCTTGGCATTGGAATCGAATGGCGAAATACGAACCAAACGGTGCACGCCATTTTCGCCTTTCAGCATACCAAATGCAAACTCGCCATTGAATTCCAAAGTACATTGCTTCACACCAGCGACATCGCCTTCTTGAAGATCAAGCTCTTTGACATTGTATCCATTCTTTTGACCATACATGATGTACATTCTCATGAGCATACCTGCCCAGTCGCATGACTCTGTTCCTCCGGCACCAGCGGTAATTTGCATAACGGCACTCAATCCATCCTCTTCAGCTGAGAGCATGTTTTTGAATTCGAGCTCTTCAATTTTCTTTTCAGTAGATTGATATTGCTCGTCGAGTTCGTCCTCTGTTGCGGCGCCTTCCTTAAAGAAATCATAAAGTACAGTCAAGTCCTCTACACCTGAGTGGCAGGCATTGTGCGCTTCGACCCACATTTTGCGGGTACGAATTTGACGCATGATAACCTCAGCTTTCTTGGGATCATCCCAAAAAGAAGGGTCTTGCGTTAGTTTTTCATCTTCTTGAATTTGGAGTTTCTTAGTCTCCACGTCAAAGGTACCTCCCGAGCGCGAACACGCGCTCTTTCAGCCCTTCGATTGCATCTACTGTGACAGTCATTTTGGGTGAAAAATAGTTTGCCGCAAAGATACAATGTTTCTCTGCGGCAAATCGTTTATTTACGGAAATAAAGTAAGGATTGAAAACTTCAAGAATGGGCCTCTTGGGGATTTACCCAATCGCCATATTCTTTGATAAGTTCAATGAGTTCTTCCACTGCATTTTCTTCAGGGACGTTCTTTTTAACGACCGTTTTCTCTTTGTAGAGCGTGATTTTCCCGGGACCAGTTCCAACATATCCATAATCGGCATCGGCCATCTCACCGGGACCATTTACGATGCATCCCATGATGCCAATTTTTACGCCTTTCAAGTGAGAAGTTCGCGATCTGATTTTTGCGGTGGTTTCTTGTAAGTCAAACAATGTTCTTCCACAAGAAGGACAAGAAATGTACTCTGTTTTTGAAATTCGAGTGCGCGTGGCTTGTAAAATTCCAAATGAAGTGGAGTTGATGCGTTGGTTGGAAATATTTTGCGCTTGGATCCATATGCCATCACCTAATCCATCGATGAACAATACGCCGTTATCGGCTGCAGCATCAAGCATAAAAGAATCTTCGTCGGAGTTGTTGTAAGCGCTGAAATTGATAACAGGTGTAGACAATTCTTGCTCCATCAAAGACAGGAATGCTGAGCGCATATCCATCATTTTTAATCCATGCGAACTGCTCAAAACAAACACAACGTTGTTTTTTTCTCTAAAGAAATCCAACGTTTCTTTGTTGCACATTTCGTTGTTCAATTGTACAAAATTCAACGTGCCATGAACATCAGATTGTGTCATGAAATCTTGCATTTCCCAGAGTGGATAGCAACGTTCATGCATTTGGGATTTCCAAACTTGAGCATTTTGTATGATGCCTAATGTTCCGGGAATTTCAAAATTCAAGTTGTGAGCTCCGATGTAAATATAATCGCACGCCAGATCGCTCAAATTCCACTTATCCATTGGAACGCTGTATGCGTAACCCGAACTGAAAAATGATGCAGGTGTAATTTCTTTTTTATCACTCAAATCCATTACCACAACAGGAACATGCTTTCCACCAATATTGGAGACAGCATTGGTATTTCGGCGTTGGTATTGGTACGGATTGATGGTGTAAGGTCTTTCAATCACACCGGCAATGTTTGCGCGATTGGTGTATCGATCAACCAAAGTTTTGGCAACGGGAATTTCAAATTCGGGCGCCTCGGTTAATGAAACCCTGACGGTATCACCAATGCCGTCTTCTAAAAGTGCACCAATTCCAACGGCGGATTTAATTCTTCCATCTTCACCGTCTCCCGCTTCGGTTACACCCAAGTGGAGGGGATAATTCATGTTTTCCTTCATCATGGTGTGCATGAGCAAGCGATAAGCTTGAACCATCACCAATGTGTTGGAAGCTTTCATCGAAATAACGATTTCGTGAAAGTCATGCTTTTGACAAATGCGCAGAAACTCCATTGCACTTTCTACCATTCCCTCAGGGGTGTCGCCATATCGACTCAAAATACGATCACTCAATGATCCATGATTGGTGCCGATACGCATGGCAGTGCCGTGTTCTTTGCAAATGAGAACAAGCGGAGTAAATCGTTCTTCAATTCGATTTAACTCCGCTTGATAAGTATCATCTGTATACTCGATTTCTTCAAACTTTTTCTTGTCTGCGTAATTGCCTGGATTGACACGAACTTTCTCAATCAGTTTGGCGGCAATCTCAGCAGCATTGGGGGTGAAGTGAATATCAGCAACCAATGGTGTGTTGTATCCTTTGTCAACCAACGCTTGTTTGATGTTGGCTAAATTTTCCGCCTCATTTTTGCTTGGGGCAGTAATTCTAACCAACTCACAACCTGCGTCAATCATGCGCATACTTTCCGCCACAGTTCCTTCGGTATCCATGGTGTCATTGGTGGTCATACTTTGGACACGGATTGGGTTTTCACCACCAATACCAATGATTCCAACCTTCACGTTGCGGGTAGGAAATCTCTTGTATTGAAATAAATCGAGGGTATACATAATTATTTATTGGCGTTGTAACGCTCAGCCACGATTGTCCAGTTGATCACGTTGAAAAACGCGTTGATGTAATCTGGACGACGATTTTGGTAATGCAAATAGTAGGCATGCTCCCATACATCGATACCCAAGATTGGGAATCCACCGCAAGATCCGGGCATCAATGGGTTGTCTTGATTGGGGGTAGAGCAAACTTCAACTTTTCCTCCTGGATGCACACACAACCATGCCCAACCTGAACCAAAACGAGTGGTAGCAGCTTTGGCAAATGCATCCTTGAAATTTTCAAAAGAACCAAATGCTTCGTTAATAGCATTGGCCAAATCGCCTTCAGGAGCATTTGCACCGCCTGGGGTCATGATTGTCCAAAATAAGTTGTGGTTGTAAAATCCTCCACCGTTGTTGCGGATTGCAGGAGTTTCAAAGCCTTGTACCATAACTTCTTCAATGCTTTTTCCTGCCAATGGCGAATTTTCCAATGCAGCGTTCAAGTTGTTGGTGTAGGCAGCGTGATGCTTAGAATGATGGATTTCCATGGTTCTAGCGTCAATGTGTGGTTCCAAAGCATCGTATGCATATGGAAGAGGGGCTAATTCAAATTTCATATTGGTTTTTTTTTGCGAAAATAGTTTACTAGTTGAAAGGTTGCTGAATAAGATGATCAACAGCCACAAAATTTGTCTAAAATTGGGTTTCATTAAACATAAAAAAAATAACTGACAATTTTGTTCATTTATGCCATTAAATAGGAATTCCTTTTCGATATTTGCAAAGGAGTGTCAGCACTTCACAACCGAACAAATAATATTGAAACCAAATGGGATTGTTTAGCTTCCTCACGCAGGAAATTGCTATAGACTTGGGTACTGCCAACACAATTATCATCATGAATGATAAAGTTGTGGTGGATGAGCCCTCAATTATTGCCAAAGATCGTACATCGGGTAAAACCGTAGCAGTGGGACGTCAAGCCCAGCAAATGCACGGTAAGACGCATGAAAATATCAAGACCATTCGTCCATTGAAAGATGGCGTTATCGCGGATTTCCATGCCGCTGAAGACATGATCAAAGGAATGATCAAAATGATCAACCGCGGAAGAAACTTGTTTCAACCTTCTTTGAGAATGGTTATTTGTATTCCTTCTGGAATCACCGAAGTGGAAAAGCGAGCGGTAAAAGACAGTGCTGAGCACGCAGGTGCCAAAGAAGTTTATTTGATCCACGAGCCGATGGCTGCTGCTATCGGAATTGGTATTGACGTAGAAGAGCCCATGGGTAACATGGTCATCGACATAGGTGGTGGTACATCAGAAATTGCTGTAATTGCTTTGGGTGGAATTGTTACCGACAAAAACATTCGAGTCGCTGGTGATGAGTTGACCAAGGATATCGAGGATTACATGCGTCGTCAGCACAACCTTCAGGTTGGAGAACGTACTGCAGAACAAATCAAAATTGAAGTTGGTGCGGCATTGCCAGAATTGGATAATCCACCAGCAGACTACAGTGTTCGTGGTAGAGATATGCTTTCAGGTATTCCCAAGGAGATTAAAGTGAGCTATTCAGAAATTGCAGGAGCATTGGATGGAAGTATCAGCAAGATTGAGGAAGCCATCATGAGTTGTTTGGACAATACACCTCCTGAATTGTCCGCGGACATTTATAAAACCGGAATCTATTTGGCAGGTGGTGGTGGATTGTTGCGTGGCTTGGATAAGCGTATTCAAATGAAAACGAAGCTTCCTGTGCACGTGGCTGAGGATCCATTGCGCGCTGTAGCAAGGGGAACAGGTATTGCGTTGAAGAACATCAATCGCTTCCAATTCTTAATGAGAGAGTAATTGTTGAGTAGAGAATGAAGAATATTATTGAGCTGATCAAGCGTCACTTTGTTTTCATTCTTTTCGCTGTATTGTTCATTTTTTCAGGTATTGTATTGTTTTCTTCCAATCGTTATCAGAAGGCTGCGTTCTTGCAGCAAAGTTCAGATTGGGTAGGTAAAATTTATGGTTGGAGGGATGAGCTTCAGCGTTATTTACGTTTGAAAGAAATCAATGACCAATTGGCATTGGAGAATGCTACGCTAAGAGCGGGCATGCCCAGCAATATCTTCCTTTTGGACACAACGGTCAATCACAAAAACGATACGCTCAAAAGACAACGTTTTTCATACAGAAGTGCCAGAGTCATCAACGCTTCAGTAAATCGAGAAAACAATTATCTAACCTTAGATAGAGGAATTTTTGGTGGAATTCGTCCCAACATGGGTGTAATCAGCAACGGTAGTGTAGTAGGTGTAGTCAGCAGTGTGAGTGATCATTTTTCAGTTGTTCTTCCCTTGCTAAATTCTAAATTTCAGGAGAGTGTCAAGATGAAGGGTTCTGGTGATTTTGGACTTGTGGTTTGGCCACCGGGTTCAGATCCGGCGTACGCTGAGGTGAAAGACATCCCCAAGCATGTTCAAGTTAATATTGGTGATACTGTGCTAACCACTGGATTTGGTTCCCACTTCCCCAACAATTTGTTGATTGGATACATCAGTGAAATTAACGATCAGCCCGAAGAAAATTTCCATCGCATTAAAATTCTTTTGTCAACTGACTTTAGAAAATTGAGCTACGTTCAAGTAGTTAGTGATATTTATAAGGAAGAGCAGGATTCTTTGTTGAACCAACAACGCATGCACGATGGCACGAATGATACCCCTTAACATACTTCGCATCATCTTCATGGTGTTCTTGCAAGCCTTGGTGGTATCGAGGTTGCAAGTTTTGGATGGCTTCATTTTACCTTGGGTGTATATTTTCGCAATCTTAATGTTGCCTTTTGAGACACCCAAGTGGTTGGTATTGGTCATTGCATTTTGTGTTGGATATATCATGGATTTATTCTCTGGTCCAATGGGGATGCACATGATTGCCTGCACTGTCCTCGGTTGGTTGCAACCGATGGTACAGAGAATCTTATCGCCACGTGAGGGTTACGAAGTGAACCAAGAACCGACCATACAAAAGCAAGGATTGCGCTGGTACCTAACCTATGCGGGGATCCTAACGTTTTGCCACCATTTTGTTTTGTTTTTTGCGGAGACTTTGCGCATCACACCATTTTTCTATCAAATGGGTCATATTTTGTTTAGCGCAATTGCCACGGTATTGCTCATGCTCATTGGTCAATATTTGATTTCGGTTCAAAAAGGTAGAGGTTAAGAAATGGATGGTCGTCGCTATACATTAATCTTGATTGTCTTGATTGTCGCATCAATTTATTTGATTCGAATTTTTTCGTTACAAGTTGTTAGCTCATATTGGTCAGATCGTGGAACGGCACTCACAGAAAAAGAGGTTGTTGTATATCCGAGTAGAGGAGTAATCTATGATCGAAATTTGAAAGTATTGGTAACATCCCAAACGGTTTACGATTTGATGGTTTTGCCCAAAGATGTTCTTCCATTTGATACGGCTCGTTTTTGTGAGATTGTCAATTTGACGCCAAAAGAGTTGAAGGCCATTTTAAAGAAGGCAGTAACTTATCCCAACGTAAAGTACAAACCCTCTCCTGTAATCAAGCAGATGAAGCCAGAGGAGTATGCTCCCATTGCTGGAGAGCTATATCAATTCAAGGGGTTTTATGCGCAAGCAAGAACTTTGCGCGTTTATCCTGAAAAGGCAGGTGCGCTTTTATTGGGTGATGTTGGAGAGGTGACCAAATCTTTGATGGAGAAATACCCAGAGTACAAAAAGGGTGATTACATTGGATTGAGTGGTATTGAAAAGGCCTATGAAAATGAATTGCGTGGGCAACGCGGAATCAAATATGTATTTCGAGACAACTTGGGTGTTGAACGCCAAGTGGCCAATGGTAGTTTGGACGTCAAGGCCATTGAAGGAACCCATGTCGTTTCTTCCATTGATGTAGAGTTGCAGAAATATGGTGAAAAACTTTTGCAGAACAAAAGGGGATGTGTGATTGCCATAGAGCCCAAAACAGGTGAGATTTTAGCCATGGTGTCTTCACCAACATTTGATCCCAACTTATTGTTGGGTAGAGCAAGAGGTAAGAACTTTTTGGCCTTGAGCAGAGACAAGCAAAAGCCTTTGTTTAATCGCGCGACACAAGCACAATATCGTCCAGGTTCGATTTTTAAAATAGCGCAGAGCTTGACAGCCCTTCAGATGGGGGCTATCACCAAGGAAACCAGAATTGCGTGTAACAGGGGCTTGATTGGCTGCCATGGAAATCACAGCATGGATGATTTGGAAATGGCGATTGTTCATTCTTGTAATCCATATTTCAGAGGGGTCTTACAGCGAGTAGTTGAAGGAGGAAGAGTCAAGGGTAGCAGAAATAAAGATGCACATGTTGGTTTGGGATTGTGGAGAGAGCAAATCATGAAGTTTGGTTTTGGTACCAATCTCAATACAGATATTCCAGGAGTAAAGAAAGGCTTGGTTCCAAGTTCCGAATATTATGATCGTGCATACGGTAAAGAGTCTTGGAACTTCAGTACCATTTATTCAATCAGTATTGGTGAAGGTGAAATGTTGGTTACTCCCATTCAAATGTGCAATTTGGCTTGCATCGTTGCCAACAAAGGGTTTTACTATTCGCCACATACAGTACGAAGTGTTGGAATTGGTGGTAAGGCGAGACCTGAGTTTTTGGAAAAGCATGACGTTGGAGTGAACCCGGAATGTTTTGATGTGGTTATCTCAGCCATGGAGAAGGTTGTGGGTCCGGGAGGAACAGCCAATGGAGCCAAATTGCAGGATATCGTTATCTGCGGAAAAACCGGAACGGTTCAGAACGAACCCAGAAAAGACCATAGCGTATTTGTATGCTT
>JACCDP010078763.1_pt1 | contig 78304 bp, 98 predicted proteins | sample 7445841 | NCBI WGS metagenome assembly JACCDP01 (sample SAMN15323441, study PRJNA562643) | freshwater metagenome | isolation source: river surface water | place: USA:Blue River Watershed | collected 2017-08-17 | reverse complement strand
GTAGGAACAAATGGAGCACTTTCAACAGTCTCAGCAGATGTTTCTGGCAACAATGTTCGACTACTTGTTACAACTACAGAGAATAACAGCAATGTTACTGTAGCAGGAACACTTTTAGCATAAAAAATAAATGGAATAGAGGGAGGGGTTAAAATTGGCAACAGTCAATAAAGACTTCAAAGTAAAAAATGGACTACAGGTCAACGGATCTGCTAGTTTCGGAGGAACAATAGAGGTATCAGGTTCACCAACTCTTGATAACCATGTTGCTACTAAGGCATATGTAGACTCGCTAACGGGTTCTATGGCAGTAAGCAACACCCCTCCTTCTACTCCAACCAATGGAACACAGTGGTTTGATACATTAACTCAAAGAATTAATGTTTACTACAATGGTTCTTGGCTAACAATTGCAACAATTGATGATACATTAAATCTTCCAGATCATATTCACGATACTGCAATTGATGGAACTGGATTTATTGTTACTACATTCCGTGAAGGTGGTAGTTTCAATAGTCCTCAAGGAACAGGACTTGATGGGGGATCTCCAAGCGATACAACTTGGGAATTCTCTTTTGATGGTGGAACAGCAATAGATAACTTCAACTAAAAATTGATGTTATAATAAGACAGAAAACATTGGGCAGCCCCCATAAGGAGAAAACTAGATGGCAACAAGAATGCAACAGCGCAGAGGTACTGCAGCACAATGGACTGCAGCAGACCCAATTTTAGCAGCAGGAGAAATCGGATTTGTAACCGACACTGGACAATTCAAAATTGGTGACGGCGTTAACAACTGGTCTTCTCTTGGTATATTTAAAGATTTTGGAGATCTAGACGGCAATGGCTTTGTTCTAGACTCAGAAAAGGGACAACCAAATGGTGTTGCTACCCTTACAGCAAATGGCAATATTCCTATTAGCCAACTTGGAGCACTTATTGATGGTGCACCAGAAACACTAAACACACTTAAGGAAATTGGTGATTTTGTTAATACAGTAGACAACGCTGTAAGTAATCACTCAATTCTTACAACAAGCGTTCATGGTATTACAAATACTGCTGACCTTGTCTATAATGATGATCTAACATCTGCTCTTGCACAAAATGTTACAGATCGTAATACAGCAGTTCAGGCTGCAGAGACTGCTGCAAACACTTATGCAGACACTAAGGTTGCAGAGGCAGTTTCAACTCTTAACACATCAATTGATGGTGCAGAGACTGCTGCAAACACTTATACAGATGGAAAAATTGCAGACGAGGTAACAAATCGTAATACAGCAATTGGCGAATCAGTTTCTGATCATAATGATGCAACTGAAAATGTTCACGGAATTGGTGACACAGCACTTCTTGCAACTAAGTCTTATGCAGAAGGAAAGGCTTCTGATGCTCAAACAGCAGCAATTACAGCAGCAGCGTCAGCAGCAGATACTAAAATTTCAGACCACAATATAGACACAACAAATATTCACGGAATCACAGATACAGCAAATCTTGTATACACAAATGATTCAAGACTATCTGATACAAGAACACCATCAGATGCTTCTGTAACAGATGCCAAGATTAATGGAACATTATCACAAAATAAGGTTACAAATCTTGAGACAGACCTATCTGCTAAGGCACCTTTGGTATCTCCAGAACTTAGCGGTACACCAACAGCACCTACAGCAACAGCAGGAACAAATACAACACAGATTGCTACAACAGAGTTCGTTGGAACAGCAGTAGCAAATCTTGTTGCTTCGGCACCTGCTGCACTTGATACACTGAATGAACTTTCAACAGCACTTGGAAATGATGCTAACTTTGCTTCAACAGTAACAACTGCTCTTGCATCAAAGGCAAGCACAGCAGATCTAAATGCAGCAACACTATTATCTTTCAATGCTCAAACATCAAGTTACACACTTGCTTTGTCAGATGCAACCAACCTAGTTGAAATAGATTCATCTTCTTCAACTACTGTTACAATTCCAACAAATTCTTCAGTTGCTTTCCCAGTAGGAACTTCTGTAGATATTTTCCGAAAGGGTTCAGGATTAGTGACAATTGCAGCAGCATCTGGAGTAACTGTTTACTATACCCCTGGTTTAAAGTTACGTGCACAGTACTCAGCAGCAACGCTAATTAAGCGTTCAACTGATACCTGGCTCTTAACTGGCGACTTAACAGCGTAATATTAATTTAATAAAGAATAGAGGAGATATAAATGGCAATTCGTAGAGGTGGTAAAGCAGGAAAGTCTGCTAAGCAGACAATCAGATACTGGGGTATTGCTCCAGCAGAACCAACAATTACCAATGTTCAAAAAGTAGGATATGGCTATAATAATGCTCAATATGACATTACCTATGTAGAAGGTACAGGTGTTGGTTCTACTGCCACAAGTTTTACAATCACAGCATCTTCTTCAGGAATTGCCGATGTAAACTTTACAGCAACATCTTCTCCATATCGTGTAACTGGATTACTAAGTAATAGAAGTTATACATTTAAAATTAAGGCTAATTCATCAATTGGTTCTTCAACAGAGGCATCATCTAGTGCCGAAGGCGTAACAACAGTTCCAGATAAAGTTGGAAAGCCTTCAGTATCATCGCCTTCAGCAGGTAATGACTCAGTATCCTGGTCATCACCAGATAATGGTGGATCTGCAATTACAAGTTATGATTGGGAAGCAACAGATGGAAAGACTGGTAACACAGGAAGCACATCTATTACTGTAGGGCAAGAGCAAGGTTCTGCTCAGCAATACCGTGTTCGTGCAAACAATGCATTAGGAGCAGGAGAATGGTCTGATTATTCAGATAGCGTCACAACGACATTCTCGTTTGTTCCTTTCTCAGTATTTGGATTCTCTCCATTCTCAGTATTTGGATTCTCACCGTTCTCAGTGTTTGGATTCTCTCCATTTGGATTTTCTCCGTTCTCTGTGTTTGGATTCTCACCATTCTCGGTGTTTGGATTCTCACCGTTTGGCTTCTCACCATTCGGATTCTCCCCATTCGGGTTCTCTCCATTTGGATTCTCTCCATTTGGATTCTCTCCAGGATGTATCCACGGTGACACCCTTATTACAGTTCAAACTGAAGACGGCGGTGTCGCCACCAAGCCTGCAAAGGATGTAGCAACAACAGACCGTGTTTGGGCAGGTACATTTGATGAAAACGTAGATGAATCTATAGCAGATCCATACTCTTGGACTACTACATCTATAACTAATATGTCTAAGGTTTCTACAAGTGTTGCCAATGTTCAGTCAAAGCAAGTTAACAAGACAATGACAATCAACAATGATCCTTCAAAGAAGTATTCTTTGGAACAAGGAATATTCTGTAAGCGTGGAGATATCTACTCTTACAAGGTTACCGAAGGTCTAGAAGTAGGAGATTATGTAATTGAATTTAATTCAGATACAAACACATTCTCTGAAGTATTGATTGAATCAATCGAGGTTATTGATGGAGAAGAAACAGTGTATAAGTTTGACTGTGAACCTATCGATACATTGATTGCTGGTAACTTGTTGGTACACAACCTCAAATTCTACTAATAGTTACGATATGATGTTTGATAGTATATATCAGTCTCATATTCCACGCACTGGCGGAACGTTTGTTAAGGCTCATTTAAAAAATGAGTTTGCTAACAAAGGTTATCTGTCAAATCATAATACCGAACTTACAGAATCAAAAATATCTGATTCATTTTATATAGTTGGACATTGGGCAAACTATCCAATGCAATATATGAAAAATCCAATAGTTTTTACTATATTAAGAAATCCAATAGATAGATTTTTAAGTTCATTTAAGTATACACGTTTTATGTTTCCAGAAATGTCCAATGAGGAACTTTTGGAGTATTGGCTTTATGATCCAAAAATGTCTTCTTTGCATTCAAATACTCAGTTTAAGTTTTTAACGGGAAATATGGATGTTGAAAAATATAATGATGTAGTCAAAAATAGTCCTTTGATCTCTCAAGGCAAGATGATGCATAAAAAACCAATGACAGAAAATAATTGGTTTATAACAAATGAAGGTAAAACTAAACAAGACGCCTTTGATTTTATTAATAATAATCATATATTTTTTATTGAAGACATAGATGGCCTATTTGATAATTTGCCAAAATTACTTAATGTTAATCCATTCTTGTTTAAAGATCCTATTAATCAAAGTGAACAATTAGACATTAAACTATCGCCTACTCAATATGAAAGAATTATAGAATTAAACTCAATAGATTTAGAAATTTATGACTATGCCATTAAGATGCATGGACCAGCCCTTTAATTTTGTATGCTATAATAATAAAGAACGAATGGAGAAAAAATGCAAGAAACATATAACACTAATATGAAAAGTGTTAGTAAATCACCTGAACCACACAAATTTTTTGAGCGCAATTTGGACAATAACCTTTTAGTTCTATCTTCTGAACTACAAAATAGATACGAAAAAATTGAACAAGCCAAAGTTACTGGTGTCACTCCAGTTACAGATAAAGATCTTTGGAAAGAATCAAACAGTGTATCGACTATGAAGTGGCGCCAATATAATGTGTTTCAGTTCCATTCAATGGGTATTTATAATTTATATAAAGCAGTTAAAGAAATGACTCAAGAAGCATGTGAGTATTATTCACTTGATTTTGAAAAAGAAAAGTTTATGCTACAAGGATGGTTTAATATTAATTATACAAAAAAGGGAAAGTTAGATTGGCACGATCATGGTCCAACAGGCGCTCCTAATTTTCATGGTTATTATTGCGTAAACGCCGAACCATCAGTAACATACTACAAGGTTTTTGATAAAGAAGTAGAAAATAAAAATATTAATAATCGTGCAGTGCTTTCTGAAATGGGGCACCCACATGCTCAAGCAGACTGGGATTGGGATGGACCAAGAATTACAATTGCCTACGATGTTATTCCACTTAGAGATCTTCAAAGATTTGCTATGGATCAAGAACAGCATTGGATACCATTAGCATGATAGCAATGACCAAACCTCCACATAAGTTTTTTGAAAGATTTTTGGATACTGACTTAGATGCTTTATATTCTTATTTAGAATCTCAGCAAGATTTGATGGTAGAAGGCAAACTTTTTGACATTGATCCAGATAGGCTTGCTAAATTTAATAAAAGAAACGGGATAAGCACTCAGTTAGGCATGGAATATAATGTCTTTGATTTTGATCACGATGGCATTAAAAGCCTTCAGGATGCCCTTAGAGACGCAACCAAGGAGGCTTGCCAGTATTACAACCTATCCTTTGAAGATAAGGACTATATGATTCATGGATGGTACAACTATGATCCTAAAACCGAAGGTGGTTCTGGAGTAAATCCAGTGAAAAATCAAGTATTCATGCATGATCATATGGGCGGTGAAGGTGCTCCAGTATTCCATGGATACTATTGTGTAAATGCTGAACCATCAATAACCTACTATAAGATTTATGGAACAGATTTGTTTGAAAACCATAACAAAAATAATCGTGCAATTATTTCAGAAACTGGACATCCACATGGAAGAGATGACTGGTTTGAGGACAAGCCAAGAATTACTATTGCTTATGATATTGCACCATCGTCGATGAACGTAGGTCCAAATTGGATAAAACTTTGACCAAGCCAAATATTTTTTATAAAGATTTAGATAATGATCTAACCTTAGTATCTAAAGATTTGTCTAACATTGTTGACCAGATTTTATCTGCAAGCATATTTGGAATCACCAAAGAAGATATAGATTCTCTGCCAGAATTTGCAAACTCTGTTTCTTCTTATTTTGGCAAAAGGTATAATTTGTTTGATACAAACGTAGCAGGCATTGATAAGGTTAAAAGTGCTGTATTAGAAATGACAACAGAGGCGTTAAACTTTTACAATTTATCTCTTTCAATTAAAGACTACTCAATAACATCTTGGTTTAATTTACATGGCAAATCAGGAAAACAACCTATGCATAGTCATTTTGCTGGAGATAAAGATAATATGGTTTTTCACGGCTACTACTGTGTTAATGCTGAGCCTTCTATCACTCATTACCTTATAAATGATAATGTAAACAATCCAATGGATATCGTGAATAAAAATAATCGTGCAATTTTATTAGAAAACGGTCATCCTCATGGAATTGGTGACTGGCCTTTTGACGAACAACGAATTACAATTGCCTATGATGTAATTCCAACAAAACTTAGGTCACAAGATAGGTTGTGGACATCGCTATGATTAAAAAAGCAATTTGTTTTATAATTGGTCATAAAGAAAAAACTGTTGGATGTCCATATACTGGTTTTTCTTACACAGTTTGTGAAAGATGTTTTCCTAAAAACCATACTAGAGGTATAAGTTTTTCATAACTCTCAACTATACATTTAGGTAGAGTTTTACTTTTAACAAAACTCTGTTATAATTAACTATATTCCGTTTTTGAAAGGACGATACACATGTCAGATTTTTTTAGTTTTAGACTTCCAGAAGATTTCGTAGAAAAGTACAAGAATCAAGAAAGCCCATTTGGATTTAAAGATGCAGCAGAAAATTCACTTGGAGAAATTACCTTTATACGTACTTATTCTCGCATGAAGGAGGATGGAACTAAAGAGCGTTGGCACGAAGTATGTCGTCGTGTAATTGAGGGTATGTATTCAGTACAGAAAAATCATGCAAAAGAAAACCGTTTGCCATGGAATGATTACAAGGCTCAAAAGTCAGCACAAGAAGCATTCCAAAGAATGTTTGAATTGAAGTGGACACCTCCAGGACGAGGCATGTGGGCATTTGGAACTCCAATGACTATGGAGAAGAAGAACTCAGCAGCACTACAAAACTGTGCAATGGTTTCAACAAAGGACCTCGATAAAAATGATCCAGGAGCATTATTTGCTTGGGTTATGGATGCTCTTATGCTTGGTATTGGCGTAGGGTTTGATACCGTAGGACAGGAAAAGAGTTTTTCAATCTATGCTCCAACAGAGCCAGAAGAGATCTTTGAAATTCCAGACACTCGTGAGGGGTGGGTAGAGTCGGTTAGACTTTTAATTAACTCTTACCTAAGACCCAATCAAAGTATCCAAAAATTTAATTATGACTTAATTAGACCTCTTGGAGCACCCATTAAGGGTTTTGGAGGAGTTGCATCAGGACCTGCACCTCTTATTAAGTTGCACGATCAGATAGACCGTGTAATTGGCTCCAGAGGCGGAGAAACACTAGACTCTCGTGCCATCGTAGACCTTGTAAATCTTATTGGTACTTGTGTAGTATCAGGCAATGTTCGTAGATCAGCAACTCTTGCTTTGGGTACTGCAGGAGATGAAACATTTATGAATTTAAAGAACTCAGAGATGTTCCCAGAGCGTAACTCATTTGATCCAGAAAATCCAGGCTGGGCCTGGATGTCAAACAACTCTATCTCAGCAGAGGTAGGAACAAAATATGAAGACTATGTAGATTTAATTACAGAAAACGGAGAACCAGGCTTTATCTGGCTTGATGTTGCTCGTAATTATGGACGACTAAAGGATGCGCCAGACGGTAAAGATTATCGTGTGATGGGGTTTAACCCATGTGCGGAGCAGCCATTAGAATCATACGAACTATGTACACTTGTAGAAGTGCACCTAAATCGCCATGAATCTAAGGAGGACTTCCTGCGTACCCTTAAGTTTGCATACCTTTATGGAAAAACTGTAACACTTGTTCCAACACACTGGCCACAGACAAACGGTATTATGCAACGAAATCGTCGTATTGGAACATCTCTAACAGGTATTGCATCATTTGCAGATCAAAAGGGTCTTCCAATTGTTCGTGAATGGATGGATGAAGGATATAATAAGATTCGTCATTATGATCATCAGTATTCAGAATGGCTATGTGTTCGTGAATCAATTCGTGTAACAACAGTAAAGCCATCAGGATCAGTTTCAATTCTTTCTGGTGCAACTCCTGGAGTTCACTGGGGACCTGGAGGAAACTTTTTTCTTCGTGCAGTCCGATTTGGTAATACAGATCCAATGATGCACTTATTTAAAGCAGCAGGGTATACAATTGAAGATGACGTAGTATCAGCAAACACATCAGTAGTTTACTTTCCAATTAAGTCAGGTCATCCAAGATCTGAAAAAGATGTAACCCTATTTGAAAAGATTGCACTTGCTGCAACTGCTCAGAAGTATTGGTCTGATAATGGTGTTTCTGTTACATTATCATTTGATAAGGAAACAGAGTCAAAGCATGTTGTTCCAGCACTTCATATGTACGAGGGACAACTAAAGGCAGTTTCATTTTTACCAATGGGAAATACTGTTTATCCTCAACAACCATATACTCAGATTACTGAAGAGCAGTATGAATCTTACGTAGGTAAGTTAAAGCACATTGACTTTGGTGCAATTTACGATGGTGTAGATAACCTTGAGGCTCAAGGTGAAGCGTACTGTACAACAGACTATTGTGAAATTAAGGTAAAATAATGAAAATTGTAGAGGGTTTTATATCTAAAGAAGATTTACAAACTGTTCAAGAATATATAGACACAATTGTTTTTCATACTAAAGAAAACCATGTTCCTTTGCATGACGATTTATATAATGGTGGGGCACCTTTTGATATTCACACTCGTGGAGAAATGCCAGATCATATTTTAGAGATTTTTTCTAAATATTCAAAAGGGTATTATGAAGTTGTACAATCTGAAAATGATTCAGAGTATCATCCACCAATGTTTTCAAAGCATTATATTTTAAGATATAATCCAGGATCGTCCGAACCACAACATCATAATGAAGATTCAAAGCCAGAAGGAACATATGTTTCTTATATTGTTTGGAAAAATGCTGACTTAGGTGGAGATTTTGTTTTTTCAAAATTAGACAAAACCTTTAAGCCAAACCCTGGCGACTTGATTTATTTTAAAGATAATCAAGAAAATCTACATGGAATTTCTAAAATTGAGTCTGGCTTTTTATTTTTATCAGAAGCGTGGATGGGTAAAAAAGGCCAGCATTTTATGCCAAACCGAACCTCTTACGAAGAAACTTCTTGGGATGATTGGGAGATAAAGGGTTTTTATGAATGATCTTATTAAAATCGTCCCAGGATTTTTATCTATAGAAGATGCGGAAAAAATTACAAAATATGCTAAAGATATAGATGAAGAATTTTCTGAGTATGGTAATGGTGAGAAAGAATTTAAATTTCACGCATCCTTTAAAAATGATGATATTTTAGATTTAATTAATGATTACGGAATAGATGTTTTAAAGTTTGTTAAAGAAAATTACACTGGTCCATTTTTAGATTATGATAAAACAAAAACTCATATTGCAAGATTTGAGGCTGGCTATGGGATGCATGAGCATTTTGATTCAACTAAACCAAACGATATAGCAACTCTCATATATGTCAATAGTGATTATGACGGTGGCGAAATTTATTTTCCTGATTATGACATAATTATTAAGCCAAATGCTGGAGATTTGGTTTGTTTTCCAGATACACCAGATTTTGTGCATGGTGTAAAGCCAATTTTAAGCGGAACAAGATATACAATACCACGCTGGTTTACACGCATAGTATGATAAAATAGACTTATTATGTCTAGCCCATCAAACCTATATGCAGAAAAAGTATTCTCTGAACACCCAAAAGTTCTTTGGGCTTTGGACGATAAGGCAGACTACATATCTTTAATTACTGAGCAGCAAAGAGATATGACAAGATGGACTATTGACAATGGGTCTTCCACACTTTTCCCGTCTGTTATTGATGAGCCTTTTATTGAAAGTGTTACATCTAAAATTATTGCCGATCTTCCAACACAAGAACTAAATACTGTTATTTGTGTAAGTGAAGACTTATTTAATTTTAATACATTAAACCCAGAATATGGAACATTTTCTATAGGAACTTATGTATATTCTCTTTCTCCGTATATCTCAAATATTGAAATTGGATATGAATATAATGATACAACAACGGGAGAAATTGTTCGTAATTTAAAAAATTTTAATACCTCTATTTATGATGCATGGACTTTTGTTTCTCAAACATTTTCAATTCCTCAAGATATTACAACGATGAGGGTTGTTTTAGCAATCTCTTATTTAAATGCATCACAAAATCAAAATGATTATCAGTTTTTGATAAATGGAATTACTGTAGGTCAGTGGTCTGAAGAGTTTAACGCCACATCTTTAGGTATTCAACCAGTAACAATTCCAACAATAATTAATCTACCTTCGATGAAGGGTATTGAAGCAAAAGCATATGGGCTATTAGAAAGTTCTGGATACTACTTGCTAGACGAACTATCTTTGTCGTCTAAAAATTCTGGTGTTCCAATGGTATATGGATCCACAAATGTTACCGTCATTACACCCAATGATAACAACAATCCATCATTAATATTACCAGGACATGGATTCTTAAATGATATTGGAAAATACAATGAGTATACCTGGGAAATGTGGCTACGAATTAATGCAAGTACAACAGAGGCAAAAAGAGTTTTTGGACCAATTGGTTCAACAGATGGCCTGTATGTTGATGGACCATTTTTAATATTAAAAATTGATGACAACATTGGATCGCATTATGTTGGTGAATGGACTAGGCCAATGCTTACACATATTAGAGTCACCAAAGATTCCGCAAGCCTTCTGATTAATGGCGATCAGGCCATATCTTTAAACTTTATTACAGACAACCTTTCTTTGCCTTTAGAGTATTCTAATAATAAAAATCAAGACTGGGTTGGATTTTATGCCTATCAAGATGCCTCTCCAATTGAGATAGATTGTGTTGGTTTATATACTTATAGCGTCCCAACACTAGTTGCTAAAAAGCGTTTTGTTTATGGACAGGGAGTAGAGTTGCCAGAAAACATTAATAGCGCATATAGTGGAACTACAGCAGTTATTGATTATCCTTTTGCCAACTATACTAATAACTATAATTACCCAGATCTAGGAAAATGGGATCAAGGCATTGTTGACAATCTTTCAACACAGAATAATATGCTATCTACGCCAAACTATGTATTGCCAGATATTATTTTAGAATCAAAAACATTAGATGAGTTGTATTCAGACTGCAAATTAGTTCAAAGTGAAGATGATCTTTTTATTACCTTAAGACCAAATTCTTCTTGGGCAAATGAAGATGGATATTTATTTTTTAACGATACAAATCAAATTAATGATCAAACAGTTGCTTTTTATGGAACATTTAAAGTAACATCTTTAAGTACTTCAAGACAAACATTAATGAGACTAGAAGATCAAAATACTGGTAATTACTTTTCAATTGATATTTTAAATTCCGATATTCAATATAATCTTTTATATAATGGCAACTTTAGAACAGTTTATACATCTTATGGAATCGCTGTTGGAGAAATTTTTTCTGTTGGTATGCATTTTCAGAATTTTGCATTATATGCTGGAGGAGACGCTTTAGCATTTTTAGGAAACAAAACTGCATTAAAAATGTATGTTGCTGGCACAAAAAATTTGGCACAAACATTTTTAGGGAAAATATATAACATAGGATTATGCAACGATAGAAACTTTTCTTTAATTTCAGAACTATTTAACTCATACGGAGTTCCAGTTGAATATGAAAACGTGTTTGATGCATACACTCAGGGCGTTCAATTTGATGCAGGGTTATATCTTAGATATGTAGAGGAAACTCTAGACGGAGGAGATTGGGAAGATTGGAGATATGAGTTAACAAGAAGAATTAAGGATCATGTGGCAAGTTATACATTAGTTCCTTACGAATATTTTGATACATTTGGCCTTGACATCAATGTAAGTGGATACTGGGAAGATAATATACCACTTACCTATTTTGCCAAATATATAGAAGATAAAAATGGTAATCAAAAATATGACTTAGATTTTATTCAATTTAATTTAAATTATCCAGCACCATCTAACTTTGAAGAAAGGTCTATTACATCAACATGGACCTATTCACAACTACAAGCAGAATATGGTAACCCAATTCAAAGAGATTATTCTTCATTAGATAATGAACTTTATACTGGATACCAAGATTATGTAGATCTGCAAAATAGAGCAGATAAAATTTACTATTACGATACAACTCAATCTTTAGTCAGATCGTATATTTCGTTTCAATATACAGAAACAGGAGCCAATGCAAGAAGTTCATACTTTAACACAGTGTATCCAGCACGATCTGGAGGAATTGTAGAGCCAGGGAATGATTGGATAACATCCAAATATGAAGTAGTCGATAATATGATTTTGTATCCCCCATCAGGCGCAGATTTTAATGATTTGTCATTGGTGGTTCATCTTGATTTTGTTGTAAAGGGTATTTTAAAAAATACTGTAAAAATTAAAAAGTTACAACTTGCATCACAGGCATTAAATGAGTCTTCTGTTACATCGATTGGAACTAGATTTAGCGTACCAATGTATCCATATAGAAAAAACGGATTCTACTACGATTATAAAAATCCAAATCCATATTCTATTTATAAAGGTAGTAGTCCATATCTTTACTTAACAAGATATAGTGGAATTCAAGTAAAGGGGACGTATGATCCACTGGTTAATCGTGGTATTTCTATTCCAATTAATAATAACTTTGCCTCAAATTACCAGGTAATGGCAATGCAGGTAGCAGTTAGGTATGATCAAGATGTATTTCCATTTGGACCAACACAAATTTTTGAAGTAGATAGTAAAGGCTCTCTTCTTAAATTTTTTATGGAAGCAAATAGTCCAACTGGTGATCGTGCAAGAATTTATGCAATCAATGCTAATACTGGCAGAATTGAAAACGGTATTACCTTTTACCTAAATGGAAATATTGTTAGAGAGCCAGTTATAACAACACGTGAATGGGCTTTTATTGGTATTTCATTTTCTAGTGTTCTTAATTTTAACAATTATGTTGGTTCATTTAAGATTAATGGTCCAATCCTAACTAATCTAATTTCTCATTATCAGTCAACAAACTTGCAAGAGGTCCAGACAGTAACACGTCGACCATGGTTTAAGGTTAAGTTTTCAGGTCCAGTAGAACTAGATTGGCAGTATTGGAATTCATCCTATATTTGGAATGGTGTGCTTGTGTTATCTTCAACCAGTTATTACGGGGTAAAGCCGTCAGACATATATAAGTCGTATACTGGAACCAATAAAATTATTGTTGACGACTACAACTCATTAGAGACGAATCCAAAGATTCTATCGTTTGGATCATATGAATATAATGTATATTCGGATATTTCTTGGCAAAGCAGGACCGTAAACGCAGTATAGTGTGGTATACTAATGGTTATGGATTCATTAATTAACCCTGAAACTGGTAAACCAATTGTAAATAATGTTAGACGTCAAGTCATTGATAAGATGTATGATTGGGGTCTTTATGTGTATAAAAAGTCAAATGGAAAATGGTTTACGGATGGTAACGGCTCTGTTTTAAACATTCCTTCAGAAAAAGGCGATATAAATCAGATTGCAAAATTAAAGTTGGCAGCAAAACATTTTGGTGACCCAGGTGATGGCGAGGCTGTTTTTGTTCCAGGGCTTACAAGAATTTCCGAAGAAGAATATTCAGAACAGATGGATAGAATGAAAAACGGGTTAATTCCATCTATGAATGATCTAGGTGCTGTACAAGCAGCCAAGGACACAATTGCAAAATATGGAGATGCAGAATGAGCGAAGAGTCAGATTACAAAGATTATTATATACAAGCACGTGTGGATAACACACCAGTAGTTGAAGATTTATTTAAGGCACAAGATCCATTCGTTAAAAGTTGGGATGATTTAAAAAATCTTAATGGATTAGAAAATAATTTTAAAAGAAGAACTAGCAGAATGGTTAAGGGAGAGTTAACATCTGCATATGCCAATTCTGCTTTAGTTGAAAGAACAGGTTTAGATGGAGCACACTCAAAAGAAATCAATCCAGGAACTATTTATAGAAATGGATATGGTTTGTTTGATGTTATTACGCCCCCGTGGAATGTTTATGAACTAGCAAGTTATTACGACACATCTTTTTCTAATCATGCTGCAATTGATGCAAAGGTAGAAAATATTGTTGGACTTGGTTATGACTTTGAAGTATCAGCACGGACAATGCTAAAGTTAGAATCGTCTGCTGATCAGGATGCAGTTGGTCGTGCAAGAAATAGAATTGAAAGAGCAAAAATTGAATTAAGAGATTGGCTAGAAAGTTTAAATAGCGATGACTCTTTTACAACTACTATGGAAAAGGTTTATACTGACCTTCAAGCAATTGGTAATGGATATTTAGAAATCGGTAGAACTACTCGTGGAGAAATTGGATATGTTGGTCACATCCCAGCAACTACTATGCGTGTACGTCGTGTTAAAGACGGTTATGTTCAAATCATTGGAAATAAAGTAGTTTATTTTAGAAATTTTGGGGCCACTAACTCAAACCCAATCACATCTGATACAAGACCAAATGAAATTATTCATTTTAAGCAATACTCACCATTAAACACATTTTATGGTGTTCCAGATATTATCTCAGCAATTACAGCATTGCAAGGGGACATGCTTGCATCACAATATAATATAGATTATTTTAGCAATAAGGCTGTGCCTAGATACGTAGTTACGTTAAAGGGTGCAAAGTTATCTGGCGATGCAGAAGATAAACTATTTAGATTTTTGCAAACTGGCATGAAGGGACAAAATCACAGAACACTCTACATTCCATTACCAGGCGATTCCGATACCAATAAGGTTGAGTTTAATATGGAGCCAATTGAAAATGGTGTTCAAGAGGCATCATTTGAAAAATATCGTAAGGCAAACAGAGACGATATTTTGGTTGCTCATCAAGTTCCTCTTTCTAAACTTGGTGGTGGAGACTCGTCAGCAATCGCTGCAGCATTGGCACAAGATAGAACATTTAAAGAGCAGGTTGCTAGACCAGCACAGAGAAATCTAGAAAAAATGATTAACAAAATTGTTCGTGAAAAAACAGACATCTTAGATTTCAAGTTTAACGAACTTACTTTGACAGATGAAATTGCACAATCTCAAATTCTTGAAAGATATGTTAAGACACAGGTTATGCTTCCAAATGAAGCACGTCAGGTTCTTGGTTTGCCACAGCGAGATGGGGGAGATGAGCCATTTTCTCCAAAGCCAGAGCAGGCAGCAAACGATAATGCAAATCGTCAAAGAGATTCAGAACGTACAAATAATCAGTCCGATGGATCAGCAACAGTATCTGGTCGCAATCCAAAGGGTGAAGGTAGAGCGTCTCAATAAGTGAGAAGCGTGTAAAAAAGGGTATATAATATAATCACCATGACTATCTCTAAAGCCCATTGGAATACAGAGGGCGACAGTGTTCGCCTATCAATGCCTTTCAGCAAGGTCGATAAAGAACGACGCATCGTTTCTGGTTTTGCATCACTAGATAATATTGATAAGCAAAATGATATTGTTACTTCAGAGGCTTCAATGCAGGCGTTTGCAAAGTTTCGTGGAAATATTCGTGAAATGCATCAACCATTAGCGGTTGGTAAGATGGTTAATTTTAAAGCAGAAAAATACTTTGATCCAGAAACTAAGAAATTTTATAATGGAGTTTTTGTTTCTGCATATGTTTCAAAAGGTGCACAAGATACATGGGAAAAAGTGCTTGATGGTACACTGACTGGATTTTCAATTGGTGGAAGAATGAATAAGTGGGATGATGGATATGATGAAAAGTCAGATACACAAATTAGAATTATTAAGGAATACGATTTGGTAGAGTTGAGTCTTGTAGATTCGCCAGCAAATCAGTTTGCAAATATTGTTTCAGTTGAAAAGGTTGATGGGGTTGCAGTTGTTAAAGCAGATGAAACAGTTTTAGAAAATGTTTTTTACGATGCAGAATCTGGGATAGTCATGGTCTCAGAAAATGATTCAGAAGTAAGCCCAGTGTCTGGATCAGAGATGAAAAATATAGGGTTCGTTGAAAAAACGGATAATGAAAAAACCACAATGATAAAGTTCTTAGTTGATAGTGCTAAAGGCATTAATACATCTAAGATTAACAAGGAGGTAAGTCCTATGACAGAAGATACAAATACAGTTGCAGAAGTTGTTGAAACAGAAGCAGTTGCAGAAGTAACAAAGTCAGAGGTCGCTCCAGAGGCAGATGCCGTAGTCGAAACAGTTGTTGAAGAAGTTGCAAAGGCTGAAGAAGCCCCAGTAGCAGAAGCAGCAGTTGAGGCTACTACCGAAGAAGTTGCAAAGTCAGAAGACGTTGCAGCAGAATCAGTAGCAGAGGCTACAGATGTGTCTAAGTCCGATGATGTAGTTGCTGAGTCAATTGCTGAAATCAGAAATACCATTACATCAGCCTTTAGCGATCTAGTTGCAACAGTCAAGTCTTTGCAGGCAGAAGTAGAAATGCTTAAGTCTACAAAGGTTGATTTAGATGCAGCAAAAGTTTCATTTGATGCAGTCGCCAAAGATATTGCTGCAGCAAAGGAACAGTTTAATGAGTTTGGAAAGAGAGTAGACGCAGTAGAAGCAGACACTGCTTTCCGAAAGTCTGGCGATCTAGGCGAGATTGTTCAGGATCAACCAGCAATGGTTGAAAAATCCCTATGGGGCGGTAGTTTCCTCAAAACAGCCGACTTATTCGCAAAATAAATAAGTAAAAATCACAGGAGGTGACAATATGTCGGAAGAAATTATAAAGAATCAGCCAGGAGAGTCTGGCGAACTAGGTGGAACAGCACCTGGCCTATATCAAGGTCAAGGAGCATTTGCATCAGGTTCAGAAGCAGGTTCTAACGTTCCTGGTAACTACGCTAATGGCGGTGTTATCGGTAACATTCCAAATGCAACATTTGGAGTAACATCAGGACCAAACGCAGTAAATCCTTCAGGTGAGGCTGGATCAGGTATCCTACGCCCAGAGCAAGCACGTCGTTTTATTGATTACGTGTGGGATGCAACAGTTCTCGCCCAAGATGGTCGTCGTGTCACAATGAGAGCCAATACAATGGAACTCGAAAAGGTAAATGTCGGAGAGCGTGTTATTCGCTCTGCTGCACAGGCACTTGGCGATTACACAAATGCAGGAGCAACATTCTCAAAGGTTGAATTGACTACAAAGAAGATTCGTCTTGACTGGGAAGTTTCTGCAGAATCACTTGAGGACGGTATTGAAGGAGCAGCACTAGAAGATCACCTAGTTCGTTTGATGACAAATGCATTTGCAAATGACATCGAAGATCTAGCAATCAACGGTGATGGTTCAACAGCACCATTCCTTAACATCATGACTGGCTTTGTTAAGAAGGCTAAAGATGGAGATGCACATGAATCAGTTGTTACTGTAGCAGATAATGCTTGGACAACAGAAGTTATGCAAAACATCATTCTTGCAATGCCACGTAAGTATCGTGCACTTAAGAACAATCTTAAGTTCTATGCTGGTACAGATGCCTTCCAAGGTATCGTAAAGCACAACGGTACACTCGCTGATGCTATCGCAGAAGCATTTGCTGGCACTCCAGCAGGTACACCTGCAAACCGTCAAGCATACCTTGATGGTAATGGACAGACATTCGGTGGAGCACGTACAACTCGTGTTCTCGGAGTAGACGTTCAGGAAGTTCCTTACTACCCTGCAGGATATGTCGATTTGACATTCCCACAGAACCGTGTTTGGGGATTCCAACGTGACATCACTGTCAACCGTGAATACCGTCCTAAGAAGGACACAATCGAATACACAGTATTCGTTCGTTTTGGTATTCAATGGGAAGAAGAAGATGCCATCGCTTACGCAGACGCTGCTGCAGATGCATAATCTGTAATCAGTACCTTTAAGGGGGGCAGGAGTTAGTCTCCTGCCTCCTTTTTAATTAATCTGTTATAATATAGTAAAACAAGGAGGAATTATGTCAGATATTTTTAATAACGAAGATTCCACAGTATGGTCAGCACCTACACCTGAAGATTCAGTGGTTGAAGAACCAAAGAATGATCCAATCGTAGAAGAGGCACCAGTTGTAGAGCCAGTTGTTGTAGAAGAACCAAAGGAAGAACCAGTTATGGTTCAGGCACTAGCGCCACTTGAAAACGGGGCTATTGGTGTAGCCAACGTTGTCAAGGAAGTTAAGAAGGCTGCTCCAAAGAAGTCTACAGCAAAGAAAGATACAGTTGCCATCCATTCAACACGTAATGTTACATGGTCTGGAGTAGGCAAGGTTTATCGTGGATTCAATATTGTTGCTAAAGATGATGCAGACAAGTGGCTTACTCGTGACCACTGCCGTCTTGCAACACCTGAAGAAGTGGCAAAGGAATACGGTAAGTAATAATGCAGGTCTTGAGAGTTCCACCTTATCCTCTTACAACTACTTGGAAGTTGCCAATTGCTAACTACCAATATATTGTCTATGTTGAGGATTTGGTGGACTACTCAGTAGAAGAAACAATAATGACATCAGATTCTGATGGAAATTTAGTTTATGAATTACCAATTGCAAAAGTACAGTTTGATAGAAAATTTCTTATTCGTTTTTATGATTCAGAACATGAGCATATACTGTATGAAGAAAATTTAGATATTATTAGACCATACGTAAATCCATACACATATGGTGGCACTACTGCTTCAGAGATAGCAGAGTATGAAAAGTTAGAATTATTTGCAAGATCAATTATTGATAGCCATATTACAGATGGTTTTTATAATGAGAAACATATCGTGCAAGGTGTTGGACACGGAACTGATTACTATAGTATTTGGGAACCCTTTAATAAAGTTTTAAAAGTTTATGAAAATAACGTATTGGTTTATGATGTAGATACACCAGAATCAAATGCCATCGATTATAGAATGACATTAGATAAGTCAGCAATTGAAAGAGTTATTACAGATACTTATAATCGTGTAGAGCAAGGAATTATGAGCACACTTCCAGCATATGGAGATTTGGCACATTATGGTCCAGAAAGATACGTAGATTTTCCAAAGGGATATGATTATAGTTTTGTTTTAGATGTTGGATATAAGACAGTTCCATCAGATATTGAACTTGCAACAAGATTACTTATGGAAGATATTAGTTGTGGAAAATTAGATTATTATTCTCGTTATGTAGCATCTTATAATACTGATCAGTTTAGAGTTCAATTCGACAAGAAGATGCTTGAGGGAACGGGCAACATGATTGTTGATAAGATCTTGGATAAGTATACCCTAACAATAACTAAACCTGGAATTTTATAATGATTTGTGAAGGTAAAGACTTCATGTTCCCAATGCAGGTTGATGTATTTTATCCAACAGTAGAACAAGGAACATATGGAAATGTTAAGAAAAGTTGGATGCACAACAAAACAATTTCTTGTCATTTTACTACAGCAGGCTTAAAAGCAAAAGAAGAAATACAGCCAAATGTCAACATTACACAGGACACACTCCTGATTGGACGAGTAAAGGCAGACATACGTATATCTGATGAAAATGGAAATAATTCAATTACAAATATTATTTTAAGTAATATTCAAGATAGAAATTGTAATCCAGTCTATATGGAAACAGCAGGGCCAAGAGCAGGAAAACCTACTATATTTGAGGTAGCATCACAAGAACCTTTTATGGGACCTTTTGGAAAAGTTGAATATTATAAGTTAGTATTACGCAGATCACAAAATCAGGCGGTAGATATATGATATCGATTAAACTAGATAGCAATCTTTTTATGAAGGAAATGACAAACATAGTTAACTACTCACAAGGATTTCTTGATGGAATACATTCTGGAAAAAATATATTTTTAGATAACTTAGGAAAAGATACAGTAGAACTAATGAAAGAATATATTGATTCAAGTGCAAGAGTAAGTCCACAAACATTACATCATGTTTATGAGTGGAGCCAAACGGGAAGCCCAGATGCACGATTATTTGACATAACATATACAGTTAGTAATCTGGGCCTCTCTTTCAGATCTTCTTTTTCACAATCAACATCTATTAAAAATGGATCAAAGGTTCCGTTTTACGATAAAGCAAGAATTATGGAGCAAGGAATTCCAGTAGTCATTAAACCAACAAAGGCTAAGGCATTAAGATTTGAAATTGGTAATGAAGAAGTATTTACAAAACAACCAGTGTTAGTAGATAATCCTGGAGGAAATACAGAAGGCAAGTTTGGTAAAGTTTATGATCAATTTTTTTCTAGATACTTTACGCAAGCATTTTTACGAAAGAGTGGGTTATTGAAAGAATTAGAAAATGCAACAGTGTACAAGAAAAATCTTCCAGCAGGTAAGACATTTGGTCGCAGTAAGGGTGTTGAAACTGGATATCGCTGGATTGCAAATGCAAGGGTGGTGGCATAATGACTGCTCCAAACTCTGTACTTAATACACCAGCCCTATGGGTAAATAGATATTTACAAGAAAAGATTTTTGGATATACTGATGTTGGTGTTCCATTTTTCCCTACAGTACCAACTACGATTGATGATCTCACAGAAATGTGGATCGAATTACCAGGTGTAGATAATCTTCCAGTAAAAGCAAATTATGCTGGAGTAATGGCAGTCTATGATCGATTAATGAGAATGCGTAGATCCCCATTCCCACATATCAAATGTGAACAACTTTTGTATTATTTTTATGCTACACAAGAAAATGTTACAGAAAATATGATTATGACTCAAGAGGCTGTCTTGCGCTTAATGGACCGTGAAGATGAAACAGCCGAAGAAATCAATAATTGGGCTAGGGGCAAGGTTATTGATGGTATGACCTGCCAGTTCTATTTTCATAAGTTTAAGGTCTATCAACTTGAAGAGGTCCGAGACATCATTGACTTTGGCACAGCCAGAACCTATGGTGGTAATAAGATAATCATAGATTTTGACTATCACCAGTCAGACTCCATAGTCAACAATATTTAATAATAAAAAAGGCTGTTATACTTTACCTTGAGGAAACAAACGCCTTTTATTTCTATAGAAAAAAAAGAGGTGAAAATATGGCATATACAAGAGGTTCGAACGCTAACATTATCGTGGGTGCAGCAGCACTTTTCACATATGAAGCAGGAACACTTTCAGACGCAGACCTTCCAGCCTACGTTGATGCGGTGTCTTACAAGGAGACTTTGTCTTCTGATGCAGACTTCCGTAACGTTGGTTATACAATGAATGGTTTGGAACTACAGTTCCAGCCAGACTTTGCTGAAGTTGCTGTCGACCAGGTACTTGATGCTGCTAAACTGTTCAAGCAGGGAATGAAGGTTAATCTAAAGACCGCATTCGCAGAATCAACACTTGAAAATCTTTTGTTTGCAATTGCAGGCAAGGATGCAGATCTAGCCACAGTATCAGGAAATCCTACACTCAACATGTCAGCAGGCGATATTGGCGAATGTCCAGTAGAGCGTGGTCTTGTTGCAGTTGGTCCAGGAACTGGCGATTGTGCAGAAGGATCTAATTTGGAAAGAATTTATGCAGCATACCGTGCTCTTTCAATTGAGAGCGTTACAGTATCTGCTAAGAGAGATGCAGCAACAATGTTTGAAGTATCTTTCCGCCTTCTTCCAAACGACAATGCGTCATATGGTAAGATCGTTGATCGTACCGTAGACGTTGCGTAATAAAACTTAATAAGATTAGCCCAGCCCGTTAAAAGGTTGGGCTTTTCTGTTTTCTTTTTGGTATACTGTTTATATGGCTAAAAAGGTTTATAACTCTGGTGAAATTTTTGATATTAATGGATATGTCATTAACGCAGTTCCATTAAAAATTAAAAACATGAGACCTTTTATGGATATCTTTAGTAAGTTAAGTGATGCACAAGATGAGGATGAGTCTTTAGATTATGTTATATCTTGTGCTTTTATTGCACTAGAGCAATATGCTCCAGGCAAGTATCCTACAAAAAACGATGTAGAGTCGATGTTTGACTTAAAAACAATTTATAAGATTTTAGAATATGCAGCAGAAATTAAAGCAGAAAAATCAGAAGGCACCTCAAAGTCTCAAACAGAAGGTGACACTTGGGAAACTTTAGATTTGCCAGCACTAGAGGCAGAAGCATTTTTAACTGGTATATGGAAAAATTTTGAAGAGTTGGAATCATCATTATCAATGCCAGAATTAACTCTTTTATTATCAACAAAAAGAGATCTTGAGTATCAGCAAAAGAAATTTGATGCTGCAATGCAAGGGGTAGATCTTGATGAGGGTAATAAGTCTAACGCTTGGGAAGAAATGAAAGCAAGAGTTTTTAGTGGTGGGAAAACAGATAATGGAAATGATATTTTAGCATTACAAGGTGCCAATGCTGCTAAGGCAGGATTTGGTATTGGTATGGGCTTAGATTACGAAGATTTAACTAAATCCTGAGCGTAACTATGCTATAATTGGTAAAGTCAAAAAAATGGAGGAAAAATGACTACTACAGTATATGAAGCACAAAAAGTAAAACTAATTGATGGAACAGAACTAGAACTTAAGCCACTTAGCATTTCGCTATTGCGTAAGTTTATGAAAAATTTTGATAAGATTGCTAAGGTCGCAGATGACAACGATAAGTCAATGACCGTATTAATGGAATGTGTACAAATTGCACTAGAGCAGTATAAGCCAGAATTGGCAAAGGATGCTGCAGCCCTAGAGCAAAATATTGATCTTCCAACAGTCTATAAGATTGTGGATGTCGCTTCAGGTATTAAACTAGGTGAAGATTCATTTTTGAATAACGCACTAGTAACAAATAATGCCTAATACATAAGCAAAAAGGGGTGGAAATGAATGTCAGATGTTAATGCTAATATCAGCGTTAATATTGACACGTCTGGTGCCCTCTCTGAATTAAAAAATTTACAGCGTCAGATATCTCAGTTTCACTCATCTATTGCAAAATCTAGTGCATCTGCAACAATAGCACAAAGAAACTTGCAGCAAGAATTTATTAATTCTATAAATTCAACTGGACAATTTGCTGCAAGAATGCAGACAATTCGTACATCTGCAGAATCCTTTACTAACTCGCTTGAAAAAAATAAATTTTCAATGCGTGAATATTTTAGGTATGGCATTGCCTCATCTAAAACATTTGGTAAAGTATTTCAAACAGAATTTGAAACTATAAACAAAGTTGCTGAAGAACGTGTAAAGAAACTTCAGACTCAGTATATTAAGATGGGCAGAGATGCCTCTGGAGCAATGAAGGCAATTGCCGTAACTCCTTTAGCCTTGGACATGCAAGATCTTGGAACAAAAACACAGATCGCAGCACAGCGTCAACAGATATTTAATCAATTACTTTCTCAAGGCACAACAAATCTAGTTAACTTTGGTAAAAATACTCAGTGGGCTGGTCGCCAGTTGATGGTTGGTTTTACTATCCCACTTAGCATTTTTGGAACTACAGCAGCCAAGGCCTTTATGGATTTGGAAAAACAAGTAATTAGATTTAAAAGAGTTTATGGAGATTTGTTTACTCTCCCATCTGAGACACAGGCAAATTTAACTGTCATCCGTGGCCTTGCAGATGAATTTACAAAATATGGTGTTGCTATAGCAGATACAATGTCTATTGCAGCAGATGCTGCAGCAGCAGGCTTTCAGGGTAGAAAACTTGAAGAGCAAGTAAAGGCTGCTACTAAACTTTCCGTACTTGGCGAGGTAGATAAGCAGCAAGCACTATCAGCAACAATAGCAATGCAAACAGCGTTTAAGATGAATAGCGATCAATTATCTGAATCTATTAACTTCTTGAACGCAGTAGAAAACCAATCTGTAGTAAGTTTGCAAAACTTAACAGATGCAATTCCAAGAGTTGCTCCAGTTATTCAAGGTCTTGGTGGAGACATTAAAGACATGTCAGTATTTCTTGCTGCAATGCAAGAAGGTGGAGTTAACGCTGCAGAAGCAGCAAATGGTCTTAAGTCTGCTTTAGCATCTATGATTAATCCAAGCAAAGCAGCAAAAGAAATGCTTAACGGTGTCAACATTGATCTTAACGCTATTGTTTCAAGAAATGAAGGAAACATTATGCGTACAGTTCTTGATCTCGCAGATGCAATGAAACAACTAACACCTTTAGCAAGACAAAGAATTTTAGAACAATTGTTTGGTAAATTCCAGTTTGCAAGAGTATCTGCATTGTTTGACAATATTGCAAGATCAGGATCTCAAGCATCACAAGCATTAGAACTTGTTAAGATGTCTTCTCAAGACCTTGCAGCCATCGCTAATAAAGAATTAAGTGCCATTGAGGAAAATGCTGCAACTAAATTTAATGCAGCAGTTCAATCATTAAGAGCATCTTTAGCACCAGTAGGAGAAGCATTTTTAAAAGTTGTTACACCGATCATTGAGTTTTTTACAAAAATTGCTGACAAATTTAATAATCTGTCAGATGGAAGCAAAAAGGTAGTTACAACACTTGTCACATTATTTGCAGGTGTTGGTCCAGTTGTACTGATGCTTGTTGGTCTTGTTGCTAACTTTGGTGGACAGTTATTGAAATTGTTTGGTCTTTTAAGAAATGGCTACTTAAAGTTAACTGGTCAATCTAAATATCTTGGAGAGCAAACTCAATATTTAACTAACGAACAGATTCAGGCAGAAGCAGTTGCCCACTCACTTGACCAAGTTCATGCTAGACTAACACAAAGATTTACAATTGAAGCAGATGCTGTTATGAACTTGCGAAATGCTTATTTAGAAGCAGCAGCAGCAGGATCTAGATTTGCATTTAATAACCCAGGAATGATGATTCCACAATCTAGACAACCAAGAAAATTTGCTAATGGTGGTGTTGTGGTTTCAGGTCCTGGTGGTCCAAAAGATGATGCAGTTCCAGCCAATTTATCAAACGGAGAAGTAGTTCTTTCTGTAGATACTGTTCAGAAAAACCCTGGCATTGTTGCTGCACTTCTTCAAGGAAGAAGAGTTAATGTTCCAGGATATGCAGCAAATCCTGGTAGTGTTGTTGGTGGAGTTTCAACCCTAAAGGGATACGGCAATGCAACCATATATCTACAAGAGTGGCTAAACACTTTGATGGGAAATCTTAGTGGTCCAGGAGCAAAACTTTCAGATGTTACTTCTTCTTTAGAACAATCAGGTGGCGCTGCAGCAGCACCATTACTGGCTGTAATTGCTAGAGATATAAAGAAAGCACTCAATAGTCCTGAGAATGTTGCAGAATATAGAACTGTTGCAGACACCTTAGTTAGATCGGCAATTGATGCTCTCAATCAGTCTGGTCTAGCATTTGTTAAAGATTTAGATTTTCAAGAAACAGTAGTTCCAGCAATGAAAGTTGCTGCACAAGATTTGACTGTTGGTGGGCAAAATATTGCTGGTGCGCTAGATCGTGCTATTGAAGAAATTCGTACAATTGGTATGGTTGGTGTCGGATCCGCATCTCCAGTTGGAAGAGTTGCAATGCCAGGATCTTATAAAAACACAGCAGGCGCAGCACAAAAATTTGCCGAAAATATGAATCCTGCAGTATTCCAAAAACAAGAAGTACCAAGTGCATCAAAGGGCATAAAGAATTTATTTAGAATGAAAGATGTTGGCAAAGATTCATTTGTAACAGCAACAATGGCACATATTGCTCCATCCGTTACTGCAACAATTCAAGAACTTGAAGCACAAATGACAACATACCTTGATTCTGCTGGAAGAAGACTTGCTGTTGTTGCAGAAAAAGTTGGTGCAGTTGTAGGTGCTAGAACTGTTAGTGCAGTTGCTAAAGGCGCTGGAGTACATTCTCCATCAGATAAAACAATTATTGTTGGACAAGAACTTGATAACGGTCTAGTTGTTGGTATGGAAAAAAATGCTGGGATTGTTAGATCAGCAGCAGCACGAGTCGCCAACGGAGCAGTTAATCAATTTGAACAAACTGCATCTGGGCTACTTGTTCCTAGTGGTACTATTGGATCTACTGGTGGTGGATTAAATCTTGGACCTGGGGAATCTCCTGCAACCTATTCAGAAAATGTTATGTTTGGTCCTCAGCCACGACAATCATTGCGTGGCAAGATAACAGGAGCATATAAAAACTTTAAAGCACAACCTCTAAAAGCAAAAGCATCTATGATTTCTGGAGGCGCAATGCGTGGTGGCATGGTTGCATCAGGAGCAATGCTTGCAGCATCTATGATGCCTGGTCCAGTTGGTCAAATTGCTCAAGCAGCAGCGCCAGCAGTAATGGGGCTTCAATCCCTTGCAATGGCACTTCCAATGTTAACAAATCCAGTTGGTCTAGCAGTTGCTGGAATTGGTGCAGTAGCAGCAGGATTCTTCTTCCTACGTAAAAAGCAACAAGAGTATATTAAGCACCTTGAAGATGCTGGTAAAAAAGAGGCAGAGGCTAGACTTGGAAATATTGAATCAATCAATGCATATTCTAGATATGTTGGAGATAAATCATTACCTTCAGAGCGTCAGTTTAATCGTGTTGGAGACAAGCGCTTTATTGATGCAGATTTAGCAAAAGCAGCAAACTTTAGAAAATTCTATTCCGAAGAAGGAAAGGCTATTGGGTCACAATTATCTGGTAGAGCAGGCAAAGCAAATGCATTAGATATTTCAGCAAGAGATGTTGCAGCCAGAGCAGCAACATTTGGTCTAGCCCCAGCAGATATTGCTGCAAATATTAAGGCAGCAGCAGAATTAAGTGGGGTTAACGAGATTAAGTTAAAGGCAAAGGTTCAGGAATTACTTAGTAAAGATGGAAAAGATATTACTAAAGAGCCTCTCACATTAGATGCACGTATTAATTATTTAAGCAAAGCATCTGAATCAAGTCTTGCAGTAATTCAAAGAAAAATTAATCAGATTAAGCCACCAGAGATTGCACAAACTACTGGTTACTCTGGATATGGTCGTGGTGGCTCTTATGCAGCAGCAGAAGCACAGCAAAAATCTAGAGAAACTAGAATTAAAAATACAAAGTTTGCAACTGTTGGTTTGACTTTAGCAATGGAAGATCAGAAAAATGCTCTAGCCATTCTTAATGGAATGTATGTTGATGGTAAGATTAATGTTGATCAATATAATGCAGCATATGCAGCACAAATGATTAATTTCCAAAATATTAAAAAGGCAACAGATGATCTTGTCGCTTCACTTGATAAGGTTGATCCTAGTGGAAAAGCATCTGAGGCTGCATTGTCAGATATGGCAGATCAAACTTTTGCTTCACTTGAAAAAACAAATAAGAAAGTTGCCAAACTATTAAAAGAGACAGTAACAAAGAGTCTGCCTAAAAACATGAGAAGTGAAATTCTTGTTGCCTTTGCACAAGGAAGTTTAAGCCCAGCAGATATATTGCAAATTGATGCCATCCTAAAAGAAATGAATGGTAAAACTATAGAACAAAAAATTAATTTTGTTGCCGACCTGACTGGTATTTCAGAAGCACTAAGACTACAACTACAATTGAGTACTGCACTTGAGGCACAACAAAAAGCAGATGCAGCATACGCTGCAGCCAAAGTTAGAGGTGGAAAGGCTCTTGGTGGATATGCATACCGTGCAGCACAAGCAAGAAAAGAAGTTGAAGCATTAACAAAGGCTATTGAAAATGGTGGCAAAGTCACCAAAGATTCTCCAGAAACACCAGGAACCAAGGGTGTCAATGAGCAGGGTGCTGGAACCAATCCGTTTGCTTTTATTGATGACCTACTTATGAAATTAAAGAGAGTAAGACTAAGTTCTATCAATGCAGCAGGCGGTGTAAGTGAGTTTATTAAGGCTCTGAAGGGTGATTTAACAGGCTTTAAGGGAACAGATGAGTTATTACGTGCAGGAGGCGCTACACAGTCCTTTATTGATATTGTGGGTGGACTAGATGCAAAAACCTTTAAGGCTGTCAATGGTGTTAAAAATAGACTATATTCACTTGGTAAAGATGGAAAGGTTGTGTTTGGAGACCTTGGACAAGCAATACAAAAATTTACTAAAGAGATTGAGTTTGGAACTTTTGTAGACCAACAGCAAAATATTGTTAAAAATGCACAACAGCAAGTTGCTGTTTATACCAAGTTGGCAGGCTCTGGATTAAGCGCTTCTAAAATTATGGAAATTCTTGGTAATGATGCATTGACAGCAGCCCTTAATGCCGAAAAGGTTGATAGTCAAGACTTTAAGAATTTTATTTCTGGTGCAAAACAGGCAGACTCTAATGTTAAGGAACTTGGAAAGACCTTAAAGATTCTTCAGTTCCAAGATGCACAAGAAAAAGAAACAGCAGCAGATAAACTTGATCAGTATTTTGCAGCACAAGAAGCAATTGTTAGAATGCAGCAAAGACAAAATTTTGTTGCTAAGCAAGGAATGTCTCCAGAAAAATATGAGCAGGCAATTGCTGCAAAACAGCAGGAAGCAAAAGCACAGCAAGATGTTGTTGATGGAATTCAAAAGGAAATTGATGCAGAGCAAGAACTTGTATCAAAGTATAATCGTGGTTTAGATTTAATTGGTCGAGAAGAAGACAAGATTAACAAAGCCTACGATGAAAAATTAAAGGCTATTGATGATCAAGTTTCTGCACTTGAAGATGTTAAGAAGGTAAATCAACAAATTCTAGATCAGCAAAACAAACAAACTGATTTAGCAGGTGCTTTAAGTTCTGGAGATATTGGGGCAGCAGCAAGAATTGCACAAGAAATGCGTTCTGCTTCTGCAGCAAACTCACAGGATGCGTTGATATCAAATCTTGGAAAACAAAAAACTGCAATTGAACTTCAGAAGCAAAAAGACATTGATGCAATACAAGTTGAAATTAATGGCCAACTTTATACTCGTACACAACTACAAGATGTTATTCAAGCAAAAGAAGATAATATTTATAATATTGAACAATTAAGATTAAAGCCAGCCCAGGATCTTCTTGATAAAAAACAAGATGAAATTAACAAAATGCAAGAAATCATTGATAAGTATAACTATGAGATGACAACTGCAATTAATAATATTGTTGACGCTCAAGGAAGAAGCAAGGCAGAATGGGAGGCAATTAATGCTGTTATAGATACCACTGCTGAATGGCTTGGCGAAGAAGGGTTGCTTGGTCTTGGTGACGACATTGCTTCTGGCGTATTAAGTATTGAAGATGCATGGAAGAAAGTTCTTGCTGCAATCCAGGCTGCAGCAGCAGCCCAGGCTGCAATGACAGGGGCAAAGTCAGTTGTTGCAACAAATACTGGTGGCGGTGGCGGAGGCGGTGGAGGAAATCCTGGAAATATCGATACAGTTAATAAAACAGTAAACGATCAAACTAACACACTTTTGACTGCAATTAAAACTGGAACTGAAACTAATCTTACTGCAGGACAAATTGCAAATCAAATGGCTGATGCATTGATTAAGGATAAAGCAGCAACAGCAGCATTAGGTGGAGTTGCAGGAGTTTTATCATCTGCACGATATACAGGACAAGCAATTCAATATTATGCACAGCAGGCTGCTGCAGAAAAACAAGCGGAAGCACTTCAAAATCTTAAGAGGGCAGAGGCTGGAGTAAAAGCAACACGTATTGGAGATGAGGCTGGTTGGTTTGGACTCTCATCTGGTGGAATGGTTCCAAAATATTTTGTTGCTGGTGGCTATGCTCGTGGAACAGATACCGTTCCAGCAATGCTCACCCCTGGCGAATTTATTATGAGTAGATACGCTGTCGATAAACATGGAGTAGGAACATTAAAGGCAATCAATAATGGTCAAAGCGTTGGAGACTCAGTGTATACTTATAACCTAAATGTTAATGTTAAATCTGATGCAAATCCAAATGAAATTGCTCAAACAGTAATTGCTCAGATTAAGCAGATTGATTCACAAAGAATTAGGGGGATTAGAAAATAATGGCAACTTCATCTTATATGACTGGAAGAAGAAAATATTCTAGACCACAAGCAATGCTTTGGTCAGAAAATTCTGGCACACTTGTCAATGGACTGTATGTTCCAAACGGATATGAGATTAATGCAAATACAGGTGCTGAGGCCAACACTGAATTATTTAATCAATTTTTAATCTTGTCTGACGATAATCGTGATCCAATCTCAATGTCTCCAACAAGAATTGAAAAAAGAGAAAGAATGATTAATGGTAGAATGAGATCTTATCATATTGCAGATAAACTAACTATCTCTACTAATTGGAATTTATTGCCATCGAGATCACATTATGTTAATCCAGATTTTAATTCTACTACTGGAAAATCTCCATATACTGGTAATAATTCTCTAGAATATACTAGTGATGGTGGAGCAGGTGGGGTAGAGATTTTGGATTGGTATGAAAATCACAAAGGATCATTTTGGTTGTTTTTATCGTATGATAAATATTCTAATTTTGGTAAGGATGATCCTGCATACGGACACCTTGGTCAATATAACGAATTGATTGAAGTATTTTTCTCTAGTTTTAATTATAGTATTGAAAAAAGAGGCGGATCAAATTTTGATCTTTGGAATATATCAGTAACCTTGGAAGAGGTATAGTGTGTTTCAAAATACAGAATTGCAGACATTTCTTGAAACATCTTCAGTTGTAAGAACTCAATCTGCAATTATTGCAGAGTGGAATATGAATATTGCAAATAATATTTTTAGAATAGGAAACTACAGATATAGACCAACAGACGCTAATGGATCTAAATATAAAAATATAGTTAATAACTTTGATCCAAATGACACTGGCTTGTTTTATACTGGAGCAACTGATGCCGATGTCGTAATTGATGGCGGATATGATGATGAGGACATGCCAATTTCTTTTGTATCTACTAAAGATAAAATTAAAATGCTTTATTCTTTAGAAGATTGTTTTAAAAAATTTAGACCTAGATCTGGTATTAATAAAGCAAGATTTTTTGAAGGCAGTAAAATACATCACGTCAATACAAGTATGTCACAAAGACCACGATACTATATGTCTAATAAAGATGATCAGTTTAAATATTGGTCTTCATATAGAACTGAAGATGGCATTGAATATGGTATTGCAAATCATTTCTTAAATGGTCAAAACTATATTGATGATGCTTGTCCGTTTGTTGTTTACAAAGATATTGTTCCAGCAAATAGAATTATAGTTAAAATGCAAACAAATGTTGGCTCTGTTGACCTTGGTCCATTCTCTAATGCCTCTGGATCTTTTGCAGATCCATTATTTGGAGACTCAAATAGTACAACTCCAGTAAGATGGAAAATTCAATCTCTACAAAATAATACATGGGTTGATCTTGTTTCGTTCAATTCTTCTTCTAAACGTTCAGATGGAACTAGCATAATTAAATCTGATGGCTATGTAGAATTATCCTATGGGTTAATTATTCCAGAAAAATATTTAGATGTTTTTGTTAAAGCAGAAGAGTATGCATCTATTGCAATGCTACCTGAACAATCTGTTCAAGGCTATGCTTATTTAATTAAAGAAAATGAGAGCGATATTGGAAAATATTATATATGGTTTAATGGAGCGTATCAAATTTTTACACCCACCTATGGTTGGTATCTTCAAGAAGAAACAGTAGACAGGCTTACTAATTTTGTTACCGATCTTACAAATCCAGTGACATATGTTAATCCATTAAATGGTAAAGCGTCCTACCGTGAATTTGAATATTTGTCTGGGGTAAGAATTGTAGTTGATACAATGAACAAGCAAGACTGCACATTTGATTTAATTGAGATATCTCCAAGACTAGCAGTTGATTTGTCAGATAAAACTTTAGAAGCAGGAATAACTAAAACTGCTGGAGACTTGGGAAATGCTGGTTTACCAGTAGGGCAACTTTTGGCCTCTACTGGATCTATTACTTTGTTTGATTATGATCAAGCATTTAATTCAAATAATATCAATAGCATTGTAAATAAATATATTACCAATAATATACAGATTAAGTTTTATGACATTGTTGTTGATGTTGATGGATATGATTACTTTATACCAATTAAAACTTTATATTCAGAGGGTTTTCCTTCGACAAATATCTATGACAGACAAGTAACATTAAATTTAAGAGACATGTATTTTTATTTAGAGTCTCAAACCGCACCACAGATTTTGCTTACAGATGCCTCACTAAGTTCTGCTGTATCTATTTTATTGGACAGTGTTGGATTTTCTAACTATGTTTTTAAAAGAATTAATGATGAACCAGAATTAATAATTCCATATTTTTATATTGCACCAGATCAAAACGTTGCACAAGTATTGAATGATTTAGCAGTATCTACACAGACGGCAATGTTTTTTGATGAATATAATAATTTTGTAATGATGACAAAAGATTATTTGATGCCATCAGATTCACAAAGAGCAACCGACTTAACCTTATATGGATCTGTTGATTTTGAAGATTCTGGTGTAAAAGAAAATGAAACAACAAATCCCAAGTTAGCAAATATTATTGAGGTTTCATCACAAGACAATGCAGTTTTTAATTCTGGAGTAATTTCATATGAAACAAAATATATACAAAAAACATTTGGTTCAATAAGACAAGCAAGCATGATTGATCAAGATAAAACCTGGGTATATAAGCCAGTACTATTATGGGAAGTGTCTGGATCACAATCCACTAAGTCTGTTAATGATCAGGTCGGAACTCAATCAAGTTATGTGCTTAGCGCAATACCACTTAATTCAGATTTAACCGAATCAGTTCCTTATGTTTCTAATCGCATAGTTATTAATAACACAATGGATCTTGGTGAAGGGGTATATTGGCTAACAAGAAATTCTGGATATTTTTATGCCAATGGAGAAGTAATTAAATATGATGCTGTTCAATATAACGTTTCTGGTGTTGGAAATGTTTGGATTAAAAGTGGACAAGAGTACCAAGATTATTTTTCTAAGATTACTTTTAATGGAAAAATTTATCCAACAGGATTAATCAGAATTTATTCAGAACCTAATTATGAAATTATTAATGATACGTATGTTTTAAAAAATGGTCCAGTTGCTAAGCATGGTAGAGGTCAGTTTGGTAGTTCTGTTGTAAAACACAGTGCTGGTATTAATTCATATTGGTCAGACAATGCAAACGTTCGTGGATGCACAATGAAATCTGAAAATCTTTTTAGTATATCAAATCAATCAAATCAATCTACTCCATATACTTTAGGTGCAGCAGGGGTAAATAATTCGCTTGCAATTAAATCATCTAGAAATGGAATTATTAAAAACTTTTTAGCAAATAGTTATATTAGTGAAACAGATGTTAGCAAATTGCTATCCACACAAACGGGAAGCATTCAATCTTCAGCACTTATTTTGAACGGTCCGCCTTTTAGCACAACAGAATCGCCAATTAATTTTATTTCTTATGTCTACAAACCTTTGACAAATAAGTATAAGCATTTTGGTACACGTATGCGTATTATTGGAAAAATTGAAAATAGTGAAACTCGTGGTCAAACACCAATTGGTAGTGAAACCTATTATGTTGTTACTGGGTCAAAGCCAGATCAGGGAGTTAATGTTGGTGGTGGATCTGGTGGTTTGGCGGTCATGGTAAACCCAGCAACAAACAATGGTTATTACTTTGAGATTATTGCACTTACAGAAAATAATATAAATGCATACACTAATGCTTCAGATACAATTCATAATCTTATTTTTTATAAGATTGGTAAAGACCCATCTTCCGATGCTGCAGTACCAATTAAACTTTGGGGAGGTCTTTCAAATGTTATTGTTGATGATGGAAAGTTTACTGGTCAATATAGAATGGTTGGAGAGCAAAACCCAACTGTTTATGATTTAGCGGTAGAGTATCAAGATATTGGATCTATACGAAGATTTTATCTATATGTAAATAATAAATTAGTAACTACTGTTGATGACACAAATCCAATGCCAATATATAACAATATGGCTATATTTACTAGAGGTGCTTCAAGATGTATGTTTGAAAATGTTTATGCATTAACTAACAATTATTCACAGAACACTACTTTTAGTTTGGATACGCCATCATTATCTGCAGTACAAGATGAAGAAATTAATGCTAACGAATCTTTTAGCAAATATGCAATGAGTGGTATTGTTCAATCTACCTATCTATCTGGAATTAGCCCTTCGGAGCCACCACAATATAGCATATATTTTGATGAATTTGGTACAATCATGCGAGAGGCAGCATACTTTAACATAAGATATGATAAGGCTTATCCTGCACTCTATTCAAAAATTTCACCAACATTTAATAGAATTAAGGGATACACCGTTTCAGGGTTTATGTCTGGATCATATGGCGCTGAATTTTTAATTTTTAATGCTACAGATACCGCTTTAAGCCTTGATGAAACAACGGGTAATTACCTAAGAATTCAAGGAGTGACATTTACTCAGCAATCTAGTAATGAGGTAACGGTTGACGGATATTTTAAAAAGATGAGTGATTTTACTAATACAGATTTTGCTAATACTCAACTTGCTAAATCACCAATCAGATACGATAGCGATTATGAAGATATAAAAGTAAGTCGTATGACATATGGTAAAAATGATTTTTCTTTAAATGCTCCTTATATACAGACAACAGATGATGCAGAATCATTAATGTCGTGGATTATTGCTAAAATTATGAAACCAAGAAAGTCAGTAGGCTTAAGAATTTTTAGCACACCAACCATTCAACTAGGAGATATTGTGAATATTGAATATAAAGATGAGAATGGTATCAATCAAGTTGCACCATCAACTACTAGGTTTGTAGTATATAATATAGAGTATGCAAAAACTTCAGAAGGTCCAGAAATGACGATTCATTTAAGTGAGGTGGCATAATGGTTGATCCAGTACCAAGTGTTCCTAAAATTGTTCCCTCATCATCTTCTTCTGGTGTAAAAATACCTACTAAAGATATTATTCTTTATAATGATGAGTCAACCCCAATTGAGGTAATGACAGACTTAATCTTTGAAGAAATTGGGGGGCAGGAGATTATTAATATTGCTAGAAATGATATTATTAATGGACAAAATGTTATCTATCAGCCAATTAAAAATCTTACAAGTTTATATCTTCAGTATAACCCTCAAAACATTCTTGCTCTTCAAAATACCTCTAATGAATATTTTAAAAAATTTCCAATCAAATTTGAGGATAAAATTCCAACGGTAGGTACTGGACCTAATGGAGAAATCGTATACATTGATGCAGATACTGGGGATATCATTATTAATGTTATTAATCTTGCAGAAGATGAGCAAGTTGAGGTTGAAATACTTAATTCTGGATATATTTTTAATGATACAATATATGAGGTGGAAAACTAATGATAACAAACAATGGTAAAAACATACTGGCAAAATATTTAATTGGGCAGGCTCCAGCCTATGCTTCATATATTGCTGTTGGCTGTGGACCAAAGCCTGTTAATACAGACGCTGTCCTTGGAGACTATTCATCAAAAACAAGTCTAGATTTTGAGATGTTTCGTGTACCAATTACGTCTCGTGGATATGTAAAAGAAGATAACGTTTCTAAGATTGTCTTAACTGCAGAACTTCCTTCAGAGGAAAGATATGAAATTTCTGAAATTGGGATTTATTCCGCAGGATCAAATCCAGCAGCAGGGGCATACGATAGTAAAACTATGTATGCTTTTACGCAAGATGAGAATTGGGAGCATCATACATCAACAGTGGCTACGTCAATTCCTATCATATATGTGCCACTTGATTCAGAGTTAGATGATAACGTAATTAATCAGCCATACTCTGTATTTCAAACAAACGCCGACAATAGAATTTTTACTAATACAAATAGATTAACCAGATATGAAAGATGTAGATTTTTTAATAATACAATTATGTTGGCTGGAAATTCGGCTAATTTGACTTTAGACGGCTCTAACCATTTAGTTGTTCAAACTGGATCAGAACACATTCATCTAACTGGCGCAACCCTTGATTTCAATAAAAACTCTGCAATTGATGAATTAAAATTTGCATTTTCTATTGCAAACAAAGATGGAGAATCAAATGCTGTTCCAGATGAGGTTAGAGTGCTACTTGAGTTTGCGTCAACCGATTTAGTGAATACAGGCGAGTATGCTAAGTTTGAGGTAATTTTAAATGCAGACGATTATGACTTTGATACAAATAGATATTTTGTAATAACTAAACAGTTACAAGAATTAGTTAAAAGTAGTGGCTTTACCTGGAAGAGTATTGACGTTGTAAAAATTTATGCTTCAGTAATTAATAATGGAACTCCGTCAGAAGACTTTTATGTATGTTTAGATGCAATTAGATTTGAAAATAAAGGAACTACAAGTCCGCTATACGGCCTAACAGGATACTCTATAATTAAAAGTCATAATGCAGAAACAATTATAAAGCCTGCAAATACAACCAATTATGTTGAGTTCAGATTTGCAATGGATGTGCAGTAATGGCTGATGCTGGTATTAAAAAGGTTATTATTCCAAAGTCTTCTTTACCTTCATATTTTGGTACAGAGCAAAAATATATACTAAGATATAGAATTATTTCCGAAGATAAAAATAGAACATCTCATTGGTCGCCACAATATAAATTGTCAGCAGCGCCACAACTATCTATTAATTATTCTATTAATGTAGATAATCCACATCAAACAGCGACTGTCGTCTGGGAAAATGTTAAAGATGTTTTAGAGTATGATGTTTATGTTAAATGGGATAATACCACATGGAATTATGTTACAACAGTTGCGACGACATCATATGCAGCACTAACAACTGGGCATGATCACATTCAGGTAGCAGTACAGGTTCCTACATTTCCAAAAGAAAGGTTCGTTGGGGCAACTCTTTTTGAGATACCTGTAACCAACGTTTAATGGTATAATTGATATATGGCTAAAGTACCACTACCAGACAGAGGACAACCTCTTGACGTATCTTATATTTCTCAACTTGCAAAGGCATTAAACGACCTTTCATCACAAATATCTCCATCAAACTATAAGTACGTAACAATTGACACTCCCAATACTGGAAAACAGAGTGTTAAAGCCTCAGAAGCAAGAATTCTAGGTGGGTATATTGATGTTGTTAATAGTGCAACTAAAAGCGCAGGTAACGAGGTTGCATTTTCATATGACTTTCCAACAGACTTTAAATATGCACCAATTGCTACTGTAACACCAATTAACGTTGGTGGAACCGATGCTGGTAAAAATGTTTCTGTTATTTTAAAAACTGTTACAACCTCTAAAGTTGAAGGGGTGGTAAGATTTAACTCTACTGGAGACCTTTCGGTTGCTGTTAATATAATTGTAATTGGAATACCTAATTGACGATCAATTGTTTAAAATGTACAAGGAGAATGTTTGTTGATAGGCAGTATACAAGACCTGATCACCTTGAGACTTATTGTCTTTATTGTGGCTCTAGAAGGTTCTTTCATCCACCGCAAGACTCACAAGAGGGATTATGGTTACTAAAAAAGGAACAACAGAGAGCGAAGGCTACAATCTCAAACCTATAATACCTGGAAATAAGAAGGTATGGTTTTTGAATAATGATTTAGTTAGAGTTCATCACTTTAATAAATCTAATGGAATAATGTCTGTTTATAATATTACTCAAGATAGAATTGAAAGTTGTTTAATTAGTGATTTTAAAAATAAAAGAGAACGAGCATATACAGTTGGTGAAACTGCTGAACTTGTAAATAGACATAAAAAGTATATGCCGTCATTAATGAAGCGTGGTGTTATTCCTTTTCCAATGGGATCACAAAAAGGTGGGGCAAGAGGATTTCAGGTAAGATCATATTATTCAGAATCACAGGTTAGAGAGATTCGTGATATACTTGCTACATACCATATTGGTAGACCAAGAAAAGACAATTTAATAACAAATGATATTACACCCACTAAGGCTGAGTTGACACGCCGAATGGGGGATGGTATACTTACATATACGAAGACAGAAGATGGGCGATTTGTTCCAATTTGGAATGAGTCTATATAACAAAGGGGTATGAACATGGAAGAAACTAAAGTATCTGTTACTTTAGGCTATACGCTTAATCTTGGAAATTTCCAATCTCTTAGACTAGACCTTGGTGTCGTAGATAATAAGAGGGACGGAGAGAATACTGACCAGGCATTTGAGCGTGTTTATAAGTTTGTTGAAGATAAGTTGACAGATAAGATTAAAGAGGCTCAGGCTGAGGCTGCTGAAGGATAATGGCAGAACGCAAAGACCGCATGGCTTTGCTCAGTCGTTACAGCAAGCACCATACTTTTAAGTATGAAAGCAAGCCATCGCTTAATCTAAATGTTGAACAGTGGGCAGCCGATGCCCTTATTGAGTCATACGGAATAGGAGTTTGCTATGATTTACTCAGTTATTATTTTAATGTTGCTCAGTCTCCTAGTTGGAATTACTTTGCGTACAATACGGAAAAAATATTACAAGCAAAATTAGACAAAGAAAAAGATGATTTAGAAAGAGCAGAAAGAAGAAAGATGGCAAGGGAGTGGCTAAGTGAATAATACAGAAGCAAAGTTAATTTCTGCAGTATTAACAGATAAACAAGTTCATGTACTCCTTCAGGCCAATGTAGATAATTTACTAAGAACACATAATGATGTTTGGCAATTTATTAGAAATTATTTTGAACATAACAGTTCTGTGCCACCAGTAGCGCTTGTTGTTGAAAGGTTTAGAGACTTCCAACCTGTTGATGGAATTGGTGCAACAAAACACCACCTTGAAGAATTGCAAACAGAATACTTGACAGATAGTCTAAAAGATATTCTTAGATCTGCTGCTTCAGATGTTCAACAGGGTAATGGGAATAAAGCATTAGAAGGATTAATTACTCAAACATCAGAATTAAAAAAGAATACATCTGCAATTAGAGATATTGATGTTACAGATTTGGAATCAGCAGTTGCTTACTTTGAATCAGTAAAGGAGCAACAGGCATTAGGAAAAGTTGGCATTAAGACCAATTTACCAGGATTTGATAATTATCTTCCAGCAGGAATTATGCCAGGACAACTAGGTGTATTCCTTGCATATCCTGGAATTGGTAAGTCGTGGATGGCATTATATTTTGCTGTACAAGCATGGAAGCAAGGCAAGTCACCATTAATTATTTCCCTTGAAATGTCAGAAACAGAAGTTCGTAATCGTGTCTTTACTATTATGGGCGAAGGTCTTTGGTCACACAGAAAACTTTCTAATGGAGATGTTGAATTAGATACATTAAAGATGTGGCACTCTAAACATCTTGCTGGTAAACCAGAATTTCATATTATTTCTAATGATCAAGGTGGAGAAATTAATCCGTCAGTACTTCGTGGAAAGATTGATCAATATAAGCCAGACTTTGTAATTGTTGATTACCTTCAGTTGATGGCTCCTAATCAGAAGTCAGACAATGAAACGGTACGAATGAAAAACCTTTCACGAGAACTTAAACTTATGGCTATTGGTGAAGAGGTTCCTATTATTGCTATCTCATCAGCAACACCAGATGATGTTAACGACCTTTCTACAGTCCCTACACTAGGGCAAACAGCATGGTCTAGACAGATTGCTTACGACGCTGACTGGGTCATTGCTTTAGGCCGTGCACAAAATAGCGATGTAATTGAGTGTGCTTTTAGAAAGAACCGAAATGGTTTTATGGGCGATTTCTTAGTTCAGGTAGATTTTGATAAGGGCTATTACCGTTATAAAGACTTTGAAGATAAGTAGTTATAATATGGCATGGAAAATTTTCACCACAAGCCAATTAAGATATTCCGTCTTGACGGAGTTATTCATGATGAATCTGCGCTTGGCAGGCTTAAAAATGAGTACACAAGGCTTCTCGTTTCAGAAATGCGTATATGTGGGTATGTCCCAAGAATTGACATTGACCCAGACTTTACGATAGACTATAATGAGAAGAAGCAATATTTTGAGTTTGAGATTTCAGTACACGGAGTATACGCAGGGAAGAAGAAGAGCGAATGGATATTAGGGATAGACGTAAACAAGCCAATCTATATACAAAAGAGCAAATCAAAAGAGTACTCTCAGGAGCAGGTGTAACCGTTGAATCTGAGGTAGATTCCGATTACATTATTTTTTGCCCATTCCATAATAATAACAGAACCCCAGCAGGAGAAATTGATAAAGCAAATGGCACCTTTTTTTGTTTTGCGTGTCATAAAATTGCAGACCTAATTGAGTTTGTAATGCATATGACTGGTAGGACATATTTTGAATCAATTAGATTTATTAAAAGTAAAGAAACTGAGCAAGATCTAGAACGTGACATAAATCAAAAACTTATATCTAAGCCAGAATTCATACCGTTTGATGAATTAATTATTAAGCGCCTAAATAATAATTTGCTGTTATCTGAAAGAGCAAAAAATTATTTTGATTACAGAAAAATTACCACAGCATCTTTAGGTAAGTTTAGTTTAGGATATTCTGAAAAACAGGATATGGTTACTGTTCCAGTTCATACACCAGATGGTTTACCAGTTGGGTTTGTTGGACGATCTATCGAGGGGAAGGAGTTTAAAAATACTCCAGGACTTCCAAAAGCAAAAGTATTATTTAATTTACATAGAGTAAAGACTGCAGACAGAATTTATGTTGTAGAATCTTCGTTTGATGCAATTAGACTTGATCAGGTGGGGTTTCCTGCAGTCGCCACACTTGGATCTAATGTATCAAATACACAAATAGAATTGCTTCAAAAATACTTCAATAACATTATTGTTATTGCAGATAATGATGAGGCAGGCGGTAACATGAAAGATAAGATAATTGAAAAACTTGGATCTCGTGTTTCTGTGATACAATTGAATAAGCAATACAAGGACATAGGAGATATGGACAATAATTCAATCAAAGAGTTAGAGTTTCAATTTGACAAATCTATACAGTCTATGCTAAAATAATATAAACAACACAAAGGAGAAAATATGAGCGTAATTAAGGGATTAAAAGATATCAACGCCCTGCTCGAAAAGCCAAAGTATGAAAGTACAGGACAAAAAGTTCGTTGGGTAAAACTATCGGATGGACAGTCTGCAAAAGTTCGTTTTGTTGAAGAACTAGATTCAGATTCAGCAAACTATTCAGAAAGTCGTGGACTATCTGTTGTAGTCTCAGAACACACTAATCCAAAAGACTATAAGCGCAAGGCTGCTTGCACAATGGAGTCAGAAGGTCGCTGCTTCGGTTGTGAAATGGCACGTAAAGAACCAAAGTCTGGTTGGAGAGCACGACTTCGTTTCTACTGCAACGTTCTTGTAGATGATGGTCTAGAAGATCCATATATTGCTGTTTGGTCACAAGGAATTAGCAAGCAATCAGCATTTAATAATATCCGTGAGTATGCACTTGATACAGGTAGCATCTCAAATCTTGAATGGAAGTTAAAGCGTAATGGTCAGGGTACTGAAACCAACTACACACTTCTTCCATCAAAGCCAGATTCAGAACCATTTAAATGGGATGGTTTTGAGTCATTCAACCTAGAAAAGGTTGTTCGTGAGGTTCCTTATCCAGAGCAAGAAGCATTCTACTTTGGATTTGACACACCTTCTGTTACCAGCACAAATATTGACTGGTAATAGATGTCTTACGTAGGCTTACACGTACACACCCACTACTCCCTCTTTGACGGGATTGCTACTCCAGAAGAATACGTGAACCGTGCAGTTGAGTTAGGGATGTCATCAATTGCCATCACTGACCACGGTACTTTATCTGGGCATAGGGAACTGCACCGTATTGCAAAAGCAAAGGGTATTAAGCCTATACTTGGCGTAGAAGGCTATATGTGTCAAGATAGATTCGACACTAGAGATAAGTCTGAAAGAGATGGAGATCTAGATCTAGTCTATAACCATATAGTCCTTCTTGCCAAGAATAAAGTTGGTTTGGAAAATTTAAATAAGATTAATGAGATTGCTTGGACTGAAGGATATTTTAAAAAGCCAAGATTCGATTTTGAGATACTAGAAAAATATTCAGAAGGTATTATTGTAACATCGGCATGTCCTAGTAGTGTGCTTGTCAAAGCGCTTGAAAATAATGAGTTTGCAATAGCAAAAAAGCATATTGAATGGTTTAGCAGAGTTTTTAAAGATGACTACTATATAGAGGTAATGCCACATAACGTACCTGAAATCAATAAACAACTTATTGCTTTAGCAGATGAATTTAATATTAAGGTTGTTGTTACTCCAGATTGTCATCATAGTACAACAGATCAAAAAGAGATTCAAGAATTTAAACTGCTTTTAAACACACATGTTAAAATTGATAAAGAACATACTTATGAAAAGTCTAAAAAGAAATCTAATATGATGGAGCGTTTAGATTATTTATATGGAGAAGATCGACAAATTACTTTTAACAAGTTTGACATACATCTTTTATCGTATGAGGAAATGAAATCTGCGATGGAACAACAGGGAATAGATAGACCAGATATCTATTCCAACACTCTTGAGATTGCTGATAAAATAACAGATTATGAAATTCAAGAGGGTCTAAATCTTCTACCAGTACAGTATAAGTATCCAGACAAAGAATTAAAAGAACTTGCTATCGCTGGACTAATAGAGCGTGGCATAGAAAATAATCAAATATATCTGGATAGATTAGAAGAAGAGTTACAGGTTATTAAAGATAAAAAGTTTGGTCCATACTTTCTTGTTGTAAGAAACATGATTTCTTGGGCCAAAAAAGAAGGAATTATGGTAGGCCCAGGTCGTGGTTCTGCTGCTGGTTCACTACTTTGCTATGCTCTTGGGATTACAGATATTGATCCAATTAAGCATGGACTTTTGTTTTTCCGTTTTATTAATCCAGATCGAAACGACTTCCCTGATATTGATACAGATATTCAAGATTCTCGTCGTGAAGAAGTTAAAGATTATCTAGTTAGACAATATAGACATGTTGCATCAATTGCTACATTTCTTTCATTTAAAGATAAAGGTGTTGTACGAGATGTTGCACGAGTTTTAAATATTCCATTGACTGATGTTAATAAGGTTTTAAAATTTGTAGATACATGGGATGAGTTTTGTACATCAAAAACAACACGGGAATTCCGTGAGAAATATCCAGAGGTAGAAATATATGGAGAACAACTTCGTGGTCGTATTAGAGGTACTGGCATTCACGCTGCTGGTGTTGTCACTAGTAAAGATCCTATTTTTAGGTTCGCACCAATGGAAACACGTAATGCTACTGGTAGTGATGAGCGTATTCCTGTTGTTGCGGTTGATATGGAAGAGGCTGAAAAGATTGGTCTTATCAAAATCGACGCACTTGGACTTAAAACATTAAGTGTATTAAAAGATGCCTTAGACATTATTAAAGAACGTGAGGGCAAGTATATTGATTTATTATCAATAGATATGGATGATAAGAATGTTTATCAGATGCTTTCTGATGGCTACACAAAGGGAGTGTTTCAATGTGAAGCAACACCTTACACTAATTTATTAGTTAAAATGGGTGTTAAAAATCTTTCAGAACTTGCTGCATCAAATGCTTTAGTTCGTCCAGGCGCAATGAACACAATTGGAAAAGACTACATTGAGCGTAAACATGGTAGACAAAACATTAGTTATACACATCAAATTTTAAAAGAATTTACGGAGGACACATATGGCTGTATTCTTTACCAGGAACAAGTTATGCAAGCATGCGTACACCTTGGCGGTATGTCCATGTCGGAAGCAGATAAAGTTAGAAAGATCATTGGAAAGAAAAAGGATGCTAAAGAATTTGACGTATACAAAGAGCAATTTATTAAAGGTGCTTCTGCCTATATTAGTCCCAATACGGCTCGTGATCTTTGGCACGACTTTGAGGCGCATGCAGGCTACTCGTTCAACAAGTCTCATGCGGTTGCTTACTCTACGCTCTCGTATTGGACGGCGTGGTTAAAATATTACTACCCACTTGAGTTTATGTACTCATTACTGAAAAATGAAAAGGATAAAGATGCAAGAACTGAATATCTTATTGAAGCAAAAAGAATGGGCATTAGCATTAAGTTACCTCACATTAACGATTCGGATATCGATTTTAAAATTGAGGGTAAGGGTATTCGGTTTGGACTCAGTGCTATCAAGTTCATATCTGACAAAATTGGTGAAAGATACATATCTGCACGACCATTCAGTTCGTATGAAGAACTTGAAAAATTTACCTTTACAAAAGGAAACGGAGTAAATAGCCGTGCTCTTCAAGCATTAAGGATTATTGGTGCAGCAACCTTTGCAGATAATCCAAGAAATGAACAAGAGATTAAAGAAAATTTGTACGAATATTTAAATTTACCAGAATTTAATATTACAGTTCCATCTCATTATCATGCTTTTATTAGTCCAATAGAAGATTATGAGGAAAAAGGATCTTTTATTTTAATGGGTATGGTAAAATCTATTAAGAGAGCAAAAGGTTGGTCTAGAGTAGAGTTGTTAGATAAAACAGGAAGTGTTGGTATTTTTGATGATGAACAAACAAATATTGAAGCAGGCGTATCGTATATCATTCTTGCTAATGATAATCGGATTCTTTCTGCTGTGCCTGTCGATTCCATAAAAAATTCAGGTGCAGGTGTGGTAAAATTTTTAAATTATAAACAATTACCATATAAGGATGATGAAATGTTTGTGGTTTCTTTTAAACCACGCATTACAAAAACTGGTAAGAAGATGGCTTCATTGACTGTAGCGGATACTGCAAGAGATCTTCACTCTATAACAGTTTTCCCAACAGCCTTTGCAAAAGCATATATGAAAATTGAAGAAGGACACGCATACAAGTTTGAACTTGGCAAAACAAAAGATGGAACAGTTATATTGGAGGATGTAAATGCTTAGCGTAGAAGATGTAATGGCACAACTTGATCCCAAGTTGCGTAAAAAGTTAGGAACTGGAGAGGGCGTTACATTTGAGTATCAACCTACACCAAGTTTTGGTTTAAATCGTGCTTTAGGGGGCGGACTTCCATATGGTCGTCAAGTACTTATCTGGGGTAGCAAATCCTCTGCAAAGTCTTCTATGTGCCTTCAAATGATTGCCTTAGCACAAGCAGAAGGAAAAGTCTGTGCTTGGATTGATTCTGAGATGTCTTATTCGGAAGATTGGGCAAGGCAACTTGGGGTAGACCCAACAAAATTAATTTATTCACAGGCTAGAACGATTAGTGATATGGTTGATGTTGGTGTTGCCCTAATGAATGCTGGAGTTGATTTAATTGTGGTAGACTCTATTACATCAATGCTTCCTGCAATTTATTTTGAAAAGGACACTGATGAAATGAAGGCTTTGGAAAATACAAAGCAGATTGGGGCAGAATCTCGTGACTTTAGCAACGCATGGAAAATGCTTAACTATGCAAACAATAAGGTTAAGCCAACTTTGCTTGTTCTTATTTCTCAGTCTCGCAATAATATTAATGCTATGTATACTAGCCAGCAGCCTTCTGGTGGTCAGGCTACTAAGTTTTATTCCTCATGTGTTATTAAACTATTTTCTTCAGAGTCAGACAATCAAGCGATTAAGGGAAAGATTCCTGTAGGAGACAAGTTGATTGAAGAAAAAATTGGTAGAACAATTAGATGGGAACTACAGTTTTCTAAAACTTCTCCTGGTTTTCAGAGTGGCGAGTATGATTTTTATTTTAGAGGAGATCATGTTGGCCTTGACTCTATTGGCGATCTAGTTACTACGGCAGAACTAAATGGTATTGTTGAACGAACAGGTGCCTGGTATATTCTTCCAGATGGAACAAAGGTGCAGGGCAAAGAAGCATTTATTAACCGTGTGAGAGAGGATCTTGACTTGCAAGAATCTATCAAGTCGCAGTTAAATGGCTAGTTATACTGTTTATAGTGGGCAATGGGTATGCCATACATGCAAGGCAATAGTTCCTACACTAAGATGTTATGCGGAAACAAAAATGCTTACATGGATGTGCAAGGAAAAACATTTGACCACTGTTTATTTGGGTAAAAGAAAGAAGTCAGATTTTGACAAATCAGATGATGAATAATGCAATATCTAATAATTTTTTAACCAAGGATGAACTTTTTTATATAAAGAAAGTTATTGAATCAGAAATTAATAAAAGAAAGTCTTTTGATTCAGTATTAAATGGACAAGATGTAAAGTATAACCTATCAGAATATACTGTAAGATCATCAGACATGGGTAGAATTACTTTAAGAAATTTACCACTTACTAAATCTATATCTGATAAATTTTTTAAATATGCAAAAGAAATAACTGGGTTAACAGATTTAATTAAAAGTGGAAATGTCTTTGCAGAGTATAATGCTAAATATGGAACCCCATGTCTTATGCCACATTATGATGTTGGAGAGCCTAATGTGTTATTAGACTATCAAGTATATTCAAACATCGATTGGCCACTCATAATAAATCAAAAAGAATATTTATGTAAAGACAATTCTGTTTTAAATATATATAATGTATCGCAAATGCACTATAGGGTGCCAAAAGTTTTTAATAATAACGATCACCTTGGAGTTTTATTCTTCAATTATTTTTCACCAAGTCTAAAAATTAATAAAACTATTTCAGATCAAGATTTTAATGATATTGCTAAGGAGGTAACTGTATGTCAGAAAAATCTGAATCAAAGCGCATAGGTGCTAAGCAACATAAAAATTCTGGACGTGGCACACACAAAGGTGATGCATCTTGGGAAAATTTTACTGTAGATTTTAAGGAAGTCGGTAAGTCATTTACTCTTAATAAAGATGTTTGGGCAAAAGCGGTAACTGATGCAATCCGTAATGGAAATGATCCAGCAATAATAATTTCTATGGGTGAAGGAAACTCTAAGGTACGTTTAGCCGTAATAGAACTGTCAATATTAGAACAATTAGTGGATGGTGTATAATTATCTTATGACATATATTAATGATTATAACAATTTAAAGTCTAATCAACCAAAAATTAGCAACCAAGATTTTGAGGTTAAAAAGGCTACATCCATCTTCACTGATGAACAAATTAATAAGATTTATGATGCAGTTAATGCTACAAAAATTGAGGACACACATCTTCAAGAGTGGGCTGGACATAGAGCGTGGCATTTAAAATTTTCTAAAGATATTGAGGATGCAATTACTAGATCTGCCCAAGCAATCCTTGGTCAACATATTAAATTGGATGGAGATTATTCTTTTGCAAGATATACTCCAGAATACGGCTTTGAGTGTAAACTTTTTCCGCATTATGATACCAGAGAAACACAAAGGATCACCTTTGATATTCAGTTAAACGCAGATGAGCCGTGGGGAATTGTTGTTGAAAATGATACATACTATTTAAATAATAATGAGGCTTTAATTTTTGCTGGCACACAACAGGTTCATTGGAGAGAAAAGAAGAAATTACAACCAAATACAAAGGTAGATATGATTTTTTGTCACTTGCAATACATAGATCATACACCACTAGATCAGGGACAAAAAGATATTCTTGAGGAACGATCAAGATTTTTGATGGATAAGACTGGCATTAATAATGCAGTTCAGCAGTATAGTGTATAATATATATAAAGGAGTAATACTATGAAACATGACGAAGTAAATACAATCGTAAAGGATGTCTTTACAAGAGATGAAATAAATGAAATCTATAAGGCTGTTCAAAATAATTCGGGCGGAGACTTTATTAAAGTTCATGCTCAGGCTAACACATTTATTCAGTTGCCAGACACCATTATTGATAAGGTAACCAAAATTGCAAGAGAAATTACTGGTAATGACAAAATAGAGGTTGCGGAATATTGTCATGCTAGATATAACAATGTAACTAGTAACTGTGGCAAGTATCACTATAAGCCTTCGCTTTTCCCACATTATGATGAAACGTTCAAAGAGCCAAGGTTTACTTTTGATTATCAAATTAATGGTAATGTTGACTGGCCCTTGATTGTTGAACCAGATCAAGAATTTACATTAAAAAATAATGAGGCTTTAACATTTAGTGGAACTCATCAAATTCATTGGAGAAAGCCACAAGAATTTGCAGACGATCAGTTTGTCGAAATGATCTTTTTTCATTTCTCAGAACCAGGTGCTGCTCCTAAAGGTGAAGAAGTAAATTCATTAATGAACGCAAAGGCAGCAGAATACAAGAAGGTATTTTTTGCCAATGGGGGATTTACGAATGATGCATCAGACTAATATTCCTGGGCTACATAAGTATCTTACTGGATTTGAAAATTATTCTAGATCTCTTCCGTTTTATATTGATAACTTGTTTTCGGAAAGTGAAAGGTCTGAACTAAGAGAACTTATTGAAACCAACAGACTTATTGAGCCTTTTATTATTGGTGACAGAATAGAAGATGGCTATATTCGCAATTCAGAGTTTCGTAGTAGGTATCAACCAAAAATTGCCAAGAATATGTCTAGAACTCTTATTGAGTTTGACATGCCAAAACACTTAGAAGACAAGTTGGATCAAATTGCTAAGCCATTATACAATGATGAAATTGCTTTATGTCATTGGAATTATATTGACTATAACATTAAACATGGATATGGGGACAATTCCCCTGCCCTTCCACCACACCTTGATGCTGATGAAAATCTAGTTACAATTAATTATTGCTTAGATACTAATGTTGAGTGGGATCTCTATGTGAGCAATTGGAATGATACCAAAAACTTTACAAAATATTCTCTTGGAGCAGGAGAAACTATTGTGTTTAGTGCAGTAAATCAAATACATTGGAGACCTAAGCGCAAGTTTGCAGAGGGAGAGTTTTGCGAAATCATTAGTATGGATTATTGTAGAACTAATAGTTATAGATTTACTGGAGAATTAAATCCAATAGATCCAGAACATTTTCCAGATAGAAGAAAACAATATTTGGACGAGTTACAGTCACGTGAAGACATGATGTCTGCTTTTAAGTTATGGAATGACGATGGGCTTAAAGACGGCATTGAAGCAAAGTCGATGGGATAATTATGGAACAAACACAACCAACAATAGATATGATCAGTGGTTTATCAGAAATTGCTGATTATATGCAGGATGAAGAACTTAATACAGCGCTAACATTTATTGCTAAGGTAATTTTAAAGCCTGACATTCCTCTTAATGTAGTCACAATTGAGATAGTTAGACTTCAGGCAATTGCAGCAAAGATGTCCTTAAAAGCAACATGGATGGCAAATGTTGATAAAGGTGATCGTGCTAAAAAGAATCTATATTACACAGCAGCAGAATCGATTAATAATTTAGTTTCAGCGCTAAAGTATATTACACGTTAGTCTGCTATACTTATATAAACGGAGAAGAGTTAAAATGACAAAAAGTTTACTACAACAGGTTATGCTTAAGGGTGTACCTAAAGATAAGAAGGAGCACTTAATTGATCCAGAGGGATTAGTTAAGGCAATTCAGCATGGCTATGTTGCAGAAAGAGGAACTAAGTTTACTACTAAGAAGACTTTTGCTCCATCTACACTTGCATATTCACATGGCGAATGTGCAAGATATTGGTATATTGCATTTGACGGTGCAGATTTCGAAGATAATTCTGACGCATATGGTGTTGCTAATATGACATCTGGAACGCTTTCGCATGGAAGAATTCAAAAAGCAATGCGTGATGCAGGAATATTGATTGAAGATGAATTTAAAATAACATATGTTGATCCACCTATTTTTGGGTATGGGGATGTTATGTTAAACTGGCAAGGAGAGCCACTTCTTGGTGAAATTAAAACAATGATGAGCGAGGCATTTGAATATCGTAAAGCATCTGGTAAACCAAAAACTGGCCATCTTATTCAGTTGCTTATTTATATGAAGATATTAAAGAAAAAGAATGCAGTTTTTATTTATGAAAATAAAAATAACCATGAGTTATTAATTCTTCCTGTGGAAGTAAATGATTATTATGTTCGGTGGGTAGACCAAGCATTTGATTGGATGAGAGAAGTTCGAAAGGCGTGGGTTGATAGAACCTTGCCTATAAAAAACTATAGATCTAACTCTAAGATATGCAAAACTTGTCCTGTGCAAAAGGCCTGTGTTGCTGCTGGAGATGGAACTATTAAGTTAAAGTCTCTGGAGCCAATCGATGAAACACTGCCGATGGTGTGATGCAGAATTTTCAACAGAGGTAAGTTACCAGATCTATTGTTCTGTAGAGTGCAGAGACTTTGCCACAAAAGAAAAAATTGCTGCACGGTATTTGATTACAAGAAGACAAAAAAGAAAAAATAAAATACGAAAATGCAAATCATGTGGAGAAGATTTATCTATATATAATGATGATCCGCTTTGTAATCAATGCAGCATTAATCCAATAGATGTTAAAAAAGTATTAAAACAAATTAAAGGATTGTCAAATGGTAAAAAATAAGTGGGGACTTGAAGTTATGCCATCTACAATATGTTCTATAGATGCTAGTACTAATAGTCTTGCATTTGCACTTTTTAATACCCAACAAAAAACGTTGGGTGTGGTGGGGAAAATTAATTTTTCAGGAAACGATACCTATCAAAAGGTTATGGATGCTGGTAAAAAAGTAAAAGCCTTTTTAGATTATTATGGTGGGTTTGAGGCAATAGTGATTGAGCATACAGTATTTATGAATAGTCCTAAAACTGCTGCAGATCTTGCATTAGTCCAGGGTGCGATTCTTGGTGCAGCAGGTCAAACTGGAACTCAGATTATTGGAAAAGTTGCACCAATTACTTGGCAAAACTATATAGGAAATAAAAAGATTTCTAAAGATGAAAAATTATATATTAAATCACAAAATCCAGGAAAGTCTGACTCATGGCTTAAGGCATATGAACGTGATTTGAGAAAAGAAAGAACCATACGCTTTATTAATATACAATATGACAGATCAATAAGTGATAACGATGTAGCAGATGCTTGTGGTATTGGTCATTGGGCAATGAATAATTGGAGTAAAGCGATTGGAGTTGACAAATAGTCTGATGGGTGCTAAACTATATACAAGTGAGTCTTGGCTTCGAAAACGTTTTGTTATAGATAAAAAGACTCCACAGGAAATTGCAAAGGAGTGTGGAACTAGTGTGGAAACTATTTACGTCTACCTTGCCAAATTTAATCTTAGGAAGTCAAAACGATGAATAAAATACAAAAGTCTTTGCTTGTTGCAACCATTGTTGGTGCAGTTGGTATTAGTTATGCACTTTTTACTTTACGTGGTTTACCAGAAACCTTTGACTGGGACTTAGAAGAGGATGAAGAAGATGAGTGAAGAAACACAATTTACTATTGCACAGGTTTGTGATGAAATTAAATCAATGCTTATTGCAAAAAATAAATCATATGGTGACTCAGCATTAAATCCAGTTAGAATTTTTTCAACATCTGATAGTGTTGAACAACTACATGTTAGAATAGATGATAAATTATCTAGAATTACTAGAGGTGGATCTTATATTGGAGACAACGATATAGATGATTTGATTGGCTATTTGATATTGCTTAAAATTGCAAGGGAGTTAAACCGTGTCGACTGAAGACGATCTTGTAAAGCATTTAGACGAAGTTAATACTGTAGTAGAAGAATATCTTAAGGGAAATGATCCAACAGTTATTTCTAAAGAATTAAGTATTCCAAGAACTCGTGTAGTTCAACTAATTAATGAGTGGAAAGTCATGGCGTCCGCTAATGATGCTATTCGTGCTCGTGCTAAAGAAGCCTTGGCAGCAGCAGATACTCACTATAGCAAACTAGTATCAAGAACATATGAAGTTATTGATGAGGCATCAATGACAAATAATCTTAGTGCAAAGACCGCAGCAATTAAACTTGTTATGGATATTGAATCAAAAAGAATTGATATGTTGCAAAAGGCTGGTTTGTTAGAGAACAAAGAACTTGCAGAAGAAATGGTTGAAATTGAAAATAGACAACAAATTTTAATGAGTATTTTAAGGGATATTGCCTCCGAATATCCACAGGTGCGTGATGAAATTATGAAGCGCCTTTCAGCAATTTCTAAAAAGGATGAAGTAATTACGGTTGTACACGATGTTTGATGAATTTTTAGAAGCATTAAAGAATAATAACTTTGAAGAGACCCCAGTCGATGCACGAACATTTGTTGAGGGAGATGACTACTTAGCACAACCACCGCTATCTCAAGTTCAGTATGACATTATTGAAGCAATGAGTCAAATATATAAAAAAGAAGATTTAGTTGATTTGATGGGTGAAGAGGAAGGCTCTAGATATTATAAAAAATATACAAAAAATGAAATTATCCTACAACTTGGCAAGGGTAGTGGAAAAGATTTTACTTCTACTGTTGCTTGTGCTTACATTGTGTATAAGTTATTATGCCTTAAGGACCCAGCAAAATATTTTGGTAAACCAAGTGGAGATGCCATAGATATTATTAACGTTGCTATTAACGCTCAACAGGCTAAGAATGTTTTCTTTAAAGGCTTCAAAACTAAAATTGAAAAATCTCCTTGGTTTGCTGGTAAGTTTTATGCTAAAGCAGAAAGTATTGAATTTAATAAATCAATTACGGTTTATTCTGGTCACTCAGAAAGAGAATCTCATGAAGGTTTAAACCTTTTACTTGCCGTGCTTGATGAGATTTCTGGTTTTGCAAGCGAGGTTGGAACTGGTAATGATCAAGGTAAAACTGCTGATAATATCTATAAAGCATTTCGTGCTTCTGTAGACTCTCGTTTTCCAGATCTTGGTAAAGTTGCCTTGCTCTCATTTCCCCGTTATCCAGGAGACTTTATTTCTACACAATACGATAAGGTTATTTTAGAAAAAGAAGTTATACACAAAGAGCATAAGTTTATTATTAACGAAGAGTTACCAGAAAACATGGAAGGTAATTCATTTAATATTGAGTGGGATGAGGATACTATTATCTCCTATAAATATCCTGGTGTATTTGCACTAAAGCGTCCAACATGGGAAGTAAATCCAACAAGAAAAATTGATGATTTTAAGATTGCCTTTATGACAGATCTTGGCGATGCTATGCAGCGTTTTGCCTGCGTCCCAACATATTCAACAGATGCTTTTTTTAAACAGGTAGACAAGGTACGTGCATGTATGACAATCAGAAATCCTATCGATGCTTATAAAAGATTTGATGAAACCTTTAAACCAGATCCAAATAAAAAATATTATGTTCATGCCGACCTTGCACAAAAACACGACAAGTGTGCTGTTGCTATTGCTCACGTAGAAAAATGGGTAAATATTCAAGTAATTAAAGATTATCAGCAAGTTGCACCAGTGGTCGTAGTTGATGCAGTTGTTTATTGGGAACCAAAAATAGAAGGACCCGTTAATCTTTCTGAGGTAAAACTTTGGATTCAAAATCTTAGAAGATATGGGTTTGATATTGGGCTTGTAACATTTGACCGTTGGCAATCATTTGATATCCAAAATGAACTAAAGCAGGTTGGAATGAGAACCGATACTGTTTCTGTTGCAAAAAAACATTATGAGGATATGGCTATGCTTGTATATGAAGAGCGTCTAGTTATGCCAGCAATCGAACTTTTGTTCGAAGAATTGACCGAATTAAAAATAATGAAAAATAATAAAGTTGACCACCCCAGAAAATCTTCTAAAGACTTGGCAGATGCTGTGTGTGGAGCAATTTTTGGTGCAATAGCAAATACACCAAAAAATATGGATGAGGAGGTCGAGATTCATACGTTTAGAGATAGATCTAGGCAGAAACTTGACCCACTACCAGAGAACGTGATACAATATAAACCTATGCCAGATGATGTAAAAGATTATTTGGATAGATTCAATCTAATATAAGAAAAGGAATAAATTAAATGAAGTCATTTAAGAAAATCGCTCTAGCCGTGGTTGCAGCCATGACTACCGCAACAATCGTGGCAACGCCTGCAAGCGCTGCCGTAATGTCAGTCGCCGTATCTCTTGATGGAACTGCTAATACAACAGCATCCGCAATTGCCACACCTGCTGCATTGCCAGTCCCAGCAGACAACACAGTTGACGCTGCTGACGCACTCAAGTTTGTTGCAACAGTTGACACAGGAACATCAGTTTCTGTAACAACAACAAATGCAACAATTGTTTCTGCATTGCACACATCTGCTGCACCAGTGTCTGCATCATCAGGATCTTCATCTCTGACAATTGCAACTGGTACAGGAACAACTGCAACATTTTATGTCTACACAAAGACAACAGCAATTGGTACAGTTGCTATTACAAATGGTGGAACCACACTAACATACTATGTACAGGGAACTGCAGGAAAGATTAATACTCTTGCAATTTCATCTGCTGATGGCGGAACAACTTCAAGCGTTGTTACTGCAACAGCAACTGCAACAGACGTATTTGGTAATAAGGTATCAGGTAAGGGTTTAACAGCACTTGTTGTTGGTGGAACTCTTGATACAACAACCGCTACAACTGGTGCAACTTTGTCTAACTTTGGTCAGGCAGAATTTAAGGTAACTCTTCCAGCAACTGGTTCTTCAACCATTGTTGTTTCTGTTACAAATTCATCTGATGTTGCAACTGCAGTAGCAGGATTCAACACAGTTACTTCAAGTGTAGTAAAGACAATCACAGTTCGTGATCTATTATCTGAACTTGCAGCACAAAAGGCTATCGCAGATGCAGCAGTTGCTGCTAAGGCTGTAGCAGATGCTGCTCTTGTAGCAGAAAAGGCTGCTTCTGCAAAGGCTCTTGCTGATGCAAAGGCTGCTTCAGATTCAGCAACAGCAGTTGCACTTGCTGCTAAGGATGCACAGATTGCTAAGTTGACTGCAGATAATGCTGCAGCAATTAAGTCTATGAAGGCTGCATTTAACAAGTTGGCTCTTCAGTGGAACAAGAAGAATCCAAAGGCAAAGATTGCTTTGCTTAAGTAATTAGTCCAACACTAAAGGGGTTACCAATTACGGTAGCCCCTTTTTTGTGCAATAAAATGGTATAATCATCTTATCAGACATCTAGTCTGCTAGGGGGAAGGCAAATAAAACTATTATTACGCATAGCAACAGCCAGTTTATTGGCCTTTGGATGGCTTGTAATAGCCCCTACAGACGCTAATTCAGATGACCCTATCTCAGTTGCTGCACAAGAAATAACAAAACTTAATAATAGCGTTGATGACTTAAATTATCAGACTGATTTTATAAGCCTAATAGATGTAGCAGAAGATAAATATGATGTTGCCATATCAGCACGGGATTCAAGAAATGCAGCAAACCAAGACTATGAAGATGCAGTAAATGCCCAAGCGGTTGCGCTTGAAGAAAAGACCTTAGCACAATCTGCAGTTGATGGTCAAACTGCAACGGTAGCAACAGCACTATCTGAAAAAAATGTTGCTCAAGATACACTAGATCTAGCAAACATTAATGTTCAAACAACCCAAGCAAATATGCAATCTGCTAGTGGTCAAGGACTTCAATATACCGTCTATAATCTAGCAAGAGTTTGGCCAAGCATTGCAGTTCCAGATTCAATAATTTGTTCTGGCACATGGAACTCAAACTCCATGCAGTTGCCCGTTTGCGGAAATAGATATGAAAACATAGTGGTTAAGTTTACTGGGCAAATTACAGTTCCAGATCACTGGACCTCCACATACTTTGCTGGATACACAGACGATGGATTTAAGATGTATATTGATGGTCAACTTGCTATTAGTAATTGGGTAGAGCAGGGAGTTAGATGGAGTGAATATTCTCCAGTTTACGATGTTACAATAGACAAAACATTTAATGTAGAAATTTGGTGGTATAACGGTGGAGGCCCTGGGTCCTATCATCTTGGCTGGGCCATTCCAGGTGGATGGACTGGAGCAGGTTGTGATTATACTGGTGGTTGGGGTGTCGGATTTAGTTGTAATCTAAATACTTTTTCTTCTGGGTCTGGACCCACACAGGCACAAACTAATGCATATAATCAAGCAGTAGAAGATCAAGCAACAGCACAAACAAATTATAATAATAAAGTTACTGCATATAATAATGCTAATGCTACACTAACAACATACAATCAAACCTTAGAGGCAAAAACAACAACATATAATACCTCTATTACAAACACAGAAAATACACTATCTGCTAAGAATGCTGCTAATGATAACTATAATCAAGCAATAATCAATATGAATAATGCCATAGAAAATGCATGGAAATACTATAACAAACAAAAAGAAAGAGAGATTCAAATTGCTATTGCACAAGCAGCAGCCAACGCAGCAGCAAGCCAACCAACACCAGAACCTACAGTTATTGTAGATCCAACACCTGAGCCTACTCCTGAAGTTTCTATAGAACCAACACCAGAACCCACACCTGAAATTACACTAGATCCAGAACCAATAGTTGATCCAACACCTGAGCCTACAATTGAACCTACACTAGATCCTACTCCAGAACCAACACCAGGACCAGAACCTACAGTTGAACCTACATCAGAGCCAACCCAAAATCCAGAAATAAAGGATGAAGAGTTGGCATCACTAGTACCTGAAAAAGGTAAAGGCACAACAGAAGATTTATCTGGAGTTATTGCCAATCTTACAAGCAAAGATAATAAATTAGTTAAGTTGACAGCAGAACAGGTAGCGGCAGTAAGTCAGACATTGAAGGCTTTAACACAAGAAGCAAAATCAGAAATTGCTGGAGACCTTGGTATTTCAGCAGGAGAAGTTGGAAAAATTGCAAATCAGATGAAGTCTAACCCAGCATTGGCATCAGCATTTATTGAGTTCTCAGAAAGAGCAGGTAATGCAGGAGATGTTGCAATGCCATTTACATTAGCAGATGCAGTAACAGAAGTACAGACAGAGGCATTTTTAGAAGACCCACTTGGAGCAATCCTAGATGTGGATGTAGCAGAATTACTATCTAATTTCTCTGAATTAGGTAGCGATATGACAGACGATCAGAGAGAAAAGGCCCAAGAGGTAATTATTCCAGTCGTGATTGTTTCACAAATAGCAAGCACACTAATTGGGATGAGGAGGTAATATGAAAACAATAAAGAAGGTTGTAAAGGTATTCTTTACATGGCTAAAGGATGCAGGAGTGGAAGTAATCGCACAAGCCTTTACTCTCCTAGGCTTCTTCATCGCATGGCTAACTTTGACGGGATCAGCAAGAGACATTGTTGGTATTGCAGTACTTGCAACCACAGTTCTATGGCTAATAACAATCCCACTAAGAAAGGAGGACTAAAATGGCAACAATAAAAAAGGTAGTAGAGGCTCCTAAAAAGGAGCATCCACAAAAGGCCTTGACAAATGTTTTAATGCGTATCGTAGCGGTGTTCGCTGCTTCTGGTCTATCAGTACTTGGTGCTGGAGCAGTAGTAGGAATTGATACAATACAGGCGGTCATGCTTGCAGGACTATTGGGCGTAGCAACGGTCATTGAAAGATTAGCAAGGGCTTTTTTGGACGATGGAAAACTCACATTGGCAGAGATCAATGATGCGTTTAAAACAGTAGATAAAAAGGCTAATTAGTCATTATTGACCCTAGTTGACAGCCCTCTCTGGGTAGTGGTATACTTAAGTATATCTATCTTGAGAGGGCTTTTGCCATGACTTGTATTGCTGTAGTAAGACATGAAGATAAAATCTACATGGCTGGAGATCGTGGTGCATCAGATGATGGAACTATTTTAGCATTAGATGCGCCAAAGGTTTGGAAAATTGGTCCATACCTTATTGGTTATGCTGGTGCCATGGATGGAGAAAGAATCCGTTATAACTTTAAGCCAACTGCTCCAAACATTAAAGATACAGATAAGTTTATGCAAACTAAGTTTATTAAAGAACTAAAAGAATTTTACAACGAATTTTGGGTTGATACATCTAAAGATGGTGATCTAGGTTTGATTATTGCAGTTCGTGGTGAAATTTATGAACACAGTTCTGCAGATATGTCTTTATCTAAGTACACACTTCCGTATCTTGCAATGGGTTCGGGTGCTGAATACGCATACGGAGTTCTTTATGCAACAGACAAACAAAAAAATGCACGTAATCGTGTTGTATCTGCGGTATCGGCAGCAGTTAAGTTTAGCCCATCTTGCATGGGTCCAGTTGACGTAGTAAGTATTTAACGGTATACTTATTACATGAACCATACACATAACGAAGATTTATCACAAGAAGAACAAGAGTTTGGAATTTGGCTTTCAAACGGCATTGAAAGAGGTTGGGTATCTGACCCATATTGTAATACCCATGATGGTGGTTATGAATTCATGGGGGAGGATGAAATAGAAGAATGGGAAGCAGGAGGCGACCCATGTTGTCATGTTGTTAGGATTATGATTTAATGAAAAAAATAGTTGTATTGCTTTTAATTACACTACTATTTCCAACGGCTTCAGCAGAAGCAACAACAAAAGTTTGCTCGTATAAGCAAGTCAACACTATCAAAAATGGATTAATTTGTAAAAAGGTTGGTTTTGTTTATAGGTGGACACAGGTTCCAAAACCAATAACAAATAAGATTGAGCCAGCACAGACAGTAAAGCCTGTACAGAACTTGGATCAGGTATTTAGTAGCCAATGCGAACCAGATAATAATGTTCCACAAGAATGGAAGGCCTATCAAGAGTTTGCTTTAAAAACTTTTAACTGTGCAAGACCATACAGATTTGTGATGTCAAGCATGCCAGAAATTAAGCCATCAACTAAACTGGATGCTAATTCATCTCAATCAGTCAGCGCATGTAAAATTCGTTCTATTAGAGGCTCTGCTCCACCAGTTGGATTTGTCGATAGCACAGACATAAATCTAAGTGGCAAGGTTAATGTTCAAGTAGTACCACTGCAATTTAATGACTATAGTACAACCAATTCACCCAAATCTGATTACGGAAAATATTTTGACTATCTATCTTCTGGTTTCTATAACCTATCTGATGGCTTAACAAATTTTAACTTTATTGTTCCAGATCGGTATTTTGACATGAATGCTAATATTAGTTCATACTCTATTTCTGGAACAATTAATCATGGGCCAGGTTGGGTATGGGATAAGCAAGATACCGCAAGATACTCATCAGACATTATACGTGCATCGGATCCAAACATTGATTTTACTAACGTAGACTACGTGTTTATTATAGTACCGCCAACTGTTCCTGCTAAGTACGTTGCACATGGGGGAAATGATTTTAATATTTTGCAAACAAACGAAAAGTTAATTCGATCTATTTACCGAATGCCACCAGCATCAGGCGTTGATCGCTCTAGTTGGTATGGTGTAGAACCGTTCTTACATTTTCATGAATTAATGCACCCAATTGGTAAGTTAGACGATCATCTGGGTGACGATGCTGGAAGGTCTGGTCCAAACGTTGGTACTGGATTCTGGGGCAGCATGTCTGGATTAATGATGGATTTTTTGGCATGGGATAAGTGGACTGCTGGAATGATGAAAGATTCACAGGTTGTGTGTGCAAAGATAGATGACTCAAAATCTTATTGGATAAAACCTTCTACTGTTTTTGGACAGCATGAGAAACTATTAGTTATACCAGTGTCTGCAACTAAAAATATTGTAGTTGAATCAATGAGATCTTATGGCTTTAATTTTAAACTACCCAAGTCAACCAATGGAGCATTGGTGTATACTGTAGACAGTGCAATAAATAAACGTGATTATGGTGTGAATGTTATCAGGCCAAACAATAGAACTGGATCAATTTATTCTGGCCCCTTTATTTTGTCTGATGCAGCATTAAAGTTAAATGACTTTATTGTTATTGATGGTTTCAAAATCTCTGTAGTTGAATCTGGAGATTTTGGAGATGTGGTAAAAGTAGAAAAACTATAAGGTATTGGGGTGTAACTCAGATGGTAGAGTGCCGAACTGTTAATTCGGATGTCGCAGGATCGATACCTGCCACCCCAGCAAGGGAAAAATGACTAGAGATTATAATTTTAATATATGGTATGAGTCATACGATCCAGTATTTTCTGAGATCAGCAGGAACTCACGCATACCTGTTAAATGGTATTCTTTTTCAGAAAACAAAAGTTTGATCTATAAAAATACTATTATTAAACCAATCAATAGATACGTTGAAATTTTATATCCAAAGCCACAACTTGTCAGTGTATCCGATAATATTATTAGACTAAGGCAATACAACCATGCAGAATTTTTTCTATTAGAAAAAAAACATGGACAATTTTTTAATTTGGATAGACCATGGATGAGACAATATTATCAAACAAAAGAACATCCCGAAAAACAGGAAGGTTGTTTTGATACCACCTATAAATTTTATACCCCGTGGGTTATTGATGAAAATATTAAGGTTTCAATTGAACAACCTCAAGAAAACTCTCCATTTTTTATATATAACCAAATAGTTGATAGAACCAAAATGGATGATAATCAGTCTATCCTAGAACCAGACTTTGTACCATTTAAATTTAAAAGGGTTGGCCCTCATATGGTAAGTGATAAGTTTGGTAAAATTAGACTAAATGCTCCACTCTTTGATCTTGTTTTTGAAGGAAGTGGTACAATAGTAGAAAGAGTAAAGGAATTTTATGAACAACATTAAGTTTTACCCATTTAGCGAAAAAACGCAAAGTTTTACACCAGAACCAGTTCCAGCATCTAGGATGGTTCCAGAATGGTATAAAAAGCAACCAGGCTCAATTAACGACGAGTTGACAATTAAACAAGGGTTTGCAACATCAACTGTAAAGAGGTGCATGCCGTTCTTTGATCTTATGACGAGTGGATACTTAATTTTAAGTCCATGTGATATTTATATAGACTCTACTGATCCAGAGAAGATTACATTTTCAATACCAATGCCACTAAAGCAATTTGAAGGCGATATGTTTGCTAAACATGGTCGTGAACAGTATAGTGAAATGCCTTATGATGCCGATAAGTTTCATAAAGATTTGTTTAGAATAATGCCGTTTTGGGCAGTAGAGACACCAGAAGGATATAGTACATTATTTATGAATCCAGTTCATAAAGACCCAACACCGTTTCAAGCAGTAAGTGCTTTTGTTGACACTGATAAATTTATTTCAGATGGTCATCTGTCATTTTGGGTTGAAAAGGGTTTTAAGGGTGTTGTTAAACAGGGAACTCCATTAGTTCAAGTAATTCCTATTAAGCGAGAAGATTGGAAGATGGAGATTGTTCCTAATGAAATTGCATCAAAAAGATTTACTAGTCAGCGACTTAATGTTAGAAGCACCTTTGTTAATGGATATAAGATTAAGTCCAGATCAAAGAAAGAATATAAGTGAGCAAACCATTAGACATAAAATTTACACCAGGATTTGTTGGTCATGACGGAAGGTTGACACCTCCAGTCCCTGCAGTTTCTACAGTTCCAGAATGGTATCGTAGCCTAGCAAGATTTAATAAATCAAATGATGATATCACTCTTGGTGTAAAAAATAATATTGGTGCTGATGGAGCAATGGTAGCAACAAAGATGTGCATGCCATTTTTTGATGCACTTACTGGTGGATATCATTATGTTCTTGAAGAAGATGTTTTGGTTGAACTTGATGAGTTTGGAAAGCCCAAACTTTCTTGGGCTGGCGATGTTATGTTAATAGATAAAAGACCAACGATTGAACTACCCGTACCAAATAATTGTCACCCAATCCACTATGGATGGAGAATGAATTGGTATTATGAAACTCCACCAGGATATTCGGTTTTAATTACTCATCCAATGAATAGATACGATCTTCCATTTTATACAATGTCTGGAATAGTAGAATCAGATATATGGGGTTTGCCAGTATTTACAGCATTCTTTTTACAAAAAGATTTTCAGGGCATCATTCCAAAGGGTACTCCAATTTTTCAAATTATTCCATTTAAAAGAGAAGAGTGGCAATTAGAAATAGAAGAGACAGAAGAAGCCTTAGATAGACATGAACTGATGGCGGAAAATAGAAGGTCAAGACTATATGGATATTATAAACAAACAGCCTGGAGAAGAAAAATATTTGGTACAAAAAATAAAGAAACCAAGCAGGTAAATCACGATGATGAATAGAATAGACATATTAATTTATTCATACAAGGGAAAAAATTTAAAAGAAACTGTTGATAATTTAATTTCACAAAAAAGTATTTATGGTTTTGTAAACATTGCCTTAATCGATCAGCATCCGCTTGATAGAACAGAAACATTTACTGGTATGACAAATGTATATTATCAGCATGTATTTTGGGATTGGCTGACAAATCAATGTGAGCATAAATATTCATTTATCAATAGGTCTAAAGCAGATTATGTAATGTTGTTAGAAGACAATGTCTTGCTTGAAAAAGACTGGGATATAAAACTTGTAAATTTTGTTAAAAAGAATAATTGTATTGTTTCTGGTCAAGGTAAAATTTCTTTAGATTTTGATAATATTTTTTATTTAAAAAAAATATATAAGGATTCAGAATCGTTTTCATTAAATAATTTTGTTGATAGAGCACTTATTTTTGGCAAAAAGGAACACTTTAAACTTTCAAAATATCCAGTGTATCTAAAATATAATGGAGAAGAAGAGCATCTATCCCTAAGTTGGTTTGTTCGTGGTGTTGATATTTATGGAATGCCATCTGGTTCATATACTGTTGTAGGAGAAAATAGTATTAAAACCCTATATGTTCCATTTTCAAAAAATCATAATTATAATGAGGTCGTAGATTTATTGGAATACGGCAAAAATAGATACTTTTCCGCTATAGGGCAGGCTAGAGATCTAGATGATTTTATAAATTTTCATAATTTTAACTTTAAAAAATTAAAAAAATTACCACACCCATCTAATGACGTCATGTATGATCCAGAAAGTTTAAAGATGAACAAGATAGACGCCCGTCGGTTTATAGATAGAACAAGAGAAATCAGTTAGTGGTATAATTAATGAGGAGGCAAAAATGCATAGAATTACTGTAATTGAAAACTTTATTACGCCAGAAGATGCAGCAGCACTTATTGACGAACAGCACAATCCATCAGAAGTTAACCCATATCCTTCGTATTATAAGGATAGATACGGCGGAACATCTTTACCATACAACAAAAGGGTATTGGATATTATGGTCAAGTATGGACATAAGTCAAATGAAATGCATCGTGCCTTAAATGGTTTTAAAAATGACATCTATGTATTTAAAGGGTTTGGATCACATTGGGCTACAGGTACAAAGGGTGACCTACATATTGATGCTCAGGGACCAGAACCGTGGATTGAGTTTAGCACAATCATGTATCTAAATAATGAATCAGAATATGATGGCGGTAAAATATATTTCCCAAATCAAGAATTTGAATATCAACCAAAACAATACTCTGCAGTATTTTTCCCTGGCGCAGGGACAGAATATATACATGGTATAACAAGAGTTACTCGTGGTGATAGGTATACTGCATTATTTATGCATACAAGTATTCCACAGCATGTTGATCCTGATTTTCATCCTGGACTCAACAAGTGGAAAGCAAAGGACTATCATTTAAATCGTGCTTAATTATGAGATATTAGATCTTGGACTTGTTTATTATAAAAATATTGTTAAAGATCCTGCAGCGCTAATTAAAGAAATTGAAAATCTTGAAAATAGATATCAAAATGATAAACCTCAAGAGTGGCAAACAAGCGTAAAGCCATGGATTGAATGGAAAAACGATAGTGGAAATAGAGAGTTATTTTGTCTACAAAAGTTTATTCCACAAGTCAAACATATAAGCAAGCATGATATTTATTATAATGAACAAAAGTTTATTTCATCAGAACTTTTTGGTGCGCTAGATATTACACTTGAACACTATACTAAAGAACTATATCCATTTGCCGAAAATAATATTAAATCAAGAGAACATACAATGCATCTTCTGAGATATGATCAATCTGGATATCTGCCAGCACACCAAGATCAGGGTGTTAGTAGTCGTGTTCTTTCTGTTTTGTTATATTTAAATGATGATTATGAGGGTGGAGAAATAACTTTTAGACAATCTAACCTGACATTAAAGCCAGAACCAGGAAGTGTTTTATTTTTTCCATCTAACTTTTTATATGTACATGAAGTAGCACCAGTAACCAAGGGGCCACGCTATGCATTGCCTAATTGGTACCATAATATTCCTTTACAAGATATGAGGAACTCTACAGGTGAAGAGTAGACCAAAGGTATCAACTGGGTTTTATACTAGCAGATTTGAAGATGATGACTCTATATGCCCATACTGTGCTAATCGTGGATATGTGATGGACATTCAATTAGATTCTAAAAAAGATTTTATTCCCAACGTGTACGAATACTCAATACACTATTCGTGTCCAGTGCACCAAGTTTTAGATAACGATGAAATTTTAATTCCAGTTTCCTATGATAAAAAATCTAAGTATGGTATAACTTATAAAATTAATAATGAAGGATTTAGATCCGATGATTTTACAACATTACATCATGGCAAACACATTTTGTTTGCTGGATGCTCTAATACATATGGGGATGGGCTAGAATATAATGAAACATGGGCACACATGCTATATTCTAAAATTTCAAAGAACGAACAGTTAAGTGGGTATTTTAATTTGGGATTAATTGGTGGAAAGATTTCTCAAATAATTTCTAATATTTTTACATATGGAAAACTTTATGCAAAGCCAGATGTAATTTTTTTCTTAGCGCCAACAGCAAGTCGTGAACTGTATCAACTAGAAGATCATAGTAAATTAGATACAAAAGATAAGGGGATATCTTTTTTGTTTAAAGCAAAAGCAGTATTTGATGCATACCTATCCTTGGAAGAATATTGTAAAGCAAACGACATACTTTTAATTACTAGAACTTGGGATAATCGCAGACACTCGCTAGTAGGTACAAAAAGGGTTTTGTCAGAATTTGCTACATTTTATGATTATGATGAAGAAAAGGAATACATTCCATTGATCAATGATTTTATTAGAAATAATAGAAAGATTGATAGATTGTGGTTCGCTGAAGATGGCGTTCATTCTGGATTAGCACAAAATCATGCAGACAGTGAATTATTTTATAAGATATATTTGGAGTCAAAATGAAAATTCTTGGCATTAACGAAACAACACATGATGCTTCTGTAACATTAATTGAGAATGGTCGCATTCTTTTTGCAGGGCATGCAGAAAGATATAGTAAAGAAAAAAATGACTGGTTTACAAATAAAGAATTATTTAAAGATGCATTACAGTATGGTGTGCCAGATAAAATTGCATACTACGAAAAACCATTTTTAAAGAAATTAAGGGTCAAAACAAGAGGTGGTTTTGGTGGTGATAGACCATGGTTTGAGGGTACAGACCTTGACCAAATTCCAAGAACCAATTTTGGACATCACTATTCTCATGCAGCAGCAGGGTACTACACAAGTCCTTTCGATAATGCAGTCATAGTTGTACTTGATGCTATTGGTGAATTTAATACATCAACTATATGGACTGGTGTAGATAATAAAATTACACTAATACAAAAACAAAATTATCCATTTAGTTTTGGATTATTCTATTCTGCCTTTACTCAACTCATTGGATTAATGCCAAATCAAGAAGAATATATCATGATGGGGATGGCTGCTTATGGTAATAAAGATAAATATTATAAAAAAATAAATGGCTACTTTCCAAATATAACCAAACAAAAATATAACTTTCATAAAGGCATCCATGATTGGGAAGAACCAATAAACGAACAAGACAGGTTTGACATCGCAGCAGCAGTTCAGTTTGTATATGAATTAAGACTAGCAGAATTTATGAATATTGCAAAAACATTAACTGGCAAACGCAATTTAGTTTTTATGGGTGGATGTGCATTAAATTCTTCAGCAAACACTATGCTTTGGAGATTGTTTAAAAATGTTTGGATTATGCCAAACCCAGGTGACGCAGGAAGTTCGTTAGGTGCAGCAGCAGCATTGTATGGGCAACATCTTAAATGGGAAACCCCATATCTTGGATATGATCTTGGTGGAGAATATCCAATAGACAAGATTATTGAAGGCATTAAAAAAGATAAAGTAGTTGCTGTGGCATCAGGTCGGGCTGAGTACGGTCCAAGGGCATTGGGGAATAGAAGTATTCTTGCCGATCCAAGAGATCCTAACATTAAAGATAAAGTAAACTTAATTAAAAAAAGAGAACTATTCAGACCATTTGCTCCAGTTGTAATGGAAGAACATGCCAGCGAATGGTTTGATATGAATTTTACTTCACCATATATGCAATATACAGTTAAATGTTTAAAGCCAGACAAGATACCATCGGTTGTTCATGAAGATGGTACCTCACGAGTTCAAACGGTTAATCGTGATCAACATCGTGGATTATGGAGGGTATTAAATAAATTTTATTTAGAAACTGGTGTCCCAGTACTTTTAAATACAAGTTTAAATATTAAAGGTCAGCCACTTTTAAATGATGAAAATGACATTTTAGAGTGGGAAAAAACATACAACTTTACAATTTTACGCTAAAGTGGTATAATATATTGGTATATCTGTAGGAGGATGACATGGCAACAAAAGGTTCATTAGAGGCAATCGTTGAGGTTGCAAAGAAAGAAATTGGAACTATCGAAGGTCCAAAAGATAACGAAACAAAGTATGGCAAGTGGACAGGTGCAAACTTCCTTCCATGGTGTCAATCATTTGTTTCTTGGTGTGCATTTACAGCAGGATTAGATCCAAAAACATATCCAAAGAGTGCAGCAACTATTGCAGCATCAGATTGGTTTAAGAAAAATGATCGTTGGGCAGATGCTCGTAATGACGATCCAACCCCAGGAGACTGGATTTATTTTGATTTTCCAGATGATGGCGTAAATCGTATTTCACATGTTGGTCTTTGCATTAAGAACAATGGTGACGGAACTATTCAGGTTATTGAAGGAAATACTTCAGGAACTGCTAAAGGAGATCAGCGCAATGGCGGAATGTGCGTTGAAAAAACTCGTGCATATGTAAAGAACAATAAGCCCAAGTTAATGAATGCTGTTGTTGGTTGGGGTCGTCCAGTGTATGCTGGAGAAGAAAATCTTCCATTACTTTCAAAAGTTGGATCCTCTGATGCACCAGTTAAAGCATCAACTGTAGCACCTGCAGCAAAGAAAGAATTTAAACCATTTAAAATTGGTGCAAGTGGGGCTAGTGTTAAAAAGGTACAAGAAAAACTTAAGGTAACTGCTGATGGTAAGTTTGGTCCTGGAACAGAAAAAGCAGTAAAAGCATTTCAAAAGAAGAATGGCTTAAAAGAAACTGGTATTGTAGATCAAACTACATACAAGAAAATCCTGGGGGAATAAAATGGAATCTACTAGAAGAACGTTACTAAAAACATTCAGTTGGGAAACCTTTCACCTTGTTGGTGTTGCTGGAGTAATTTATTTATTTACTGGTGAATGGGAGTATGCAAGTCTTGGTGCATTGCTTTATATTGCATGGGAAGCGCTTGGCTATTTTCTACATGAAAGAGTTTGGGCTAAATTTGGAAGGAATGTTAAATAATGAGAATTAAGATTATTAGGTTTATTGTTAAGGCACTTGGATACGAGTGGTCTGGAGATGACCTCAAACTACCAGTTTGGTATGTAAAAGAAAAGAAAAAGAAGTAGTGGCAGTATACGAATATAATTGTCCAGAGTGTAAGGTAGATGTTGTCAAGGTTCGATCAATTACTGAAGATGACCCTGGATATAAGTGTGAAACTTGCAATTCACAATTAAACCGTGTATACTCTAATGTAGGAGCCGTTTTTAACGGTGGCGGTTTTTATTCTACTGATAATAGAAAATAATTGCTATAAAAATTACAGATGAAGGTCATCTGTATTTTAGTTATTAGAAGAGGGTATAATATGAGTACTATGATAGAAACTAAACCTGCTGTAAAATGGATTTTAACCGCTCAGGATCGTTGTGACAGATGTAGTGCGGAGGCCTTGGTTAGAGTAACTGGACTATCAGGGGAACTAATGTTTTGTGGACACCATTACAATAGCGTAATGGATAATGCCGTTGGGTATGATAAGATGATGCAATTTGCAATTACCATTTTAGACGAAAGAGATAAATTGCTCCCACAAGAAGTTGATGAGGAATGATTTATGCGAAATTGGACAGTAAAAACTAAAGAAGACTTTAACTTTAAATTTTGGGGAAACTATGATGTTTCTAAACTAAAAGATGTTGTCCTGTCCTATGATGAAGAATGGCTGCTTGATCAAAGCAGACAACAAACTATTGCAACGCATAAGCATACCCAGTCTTATATATATATAGATTTTCCATTAAATTGGACCGCATCTCAAGGATATGTTGCTGAATATAAAACAACAGATAAAAATGTTTTAGATGTGATAAATCCTATAATCAGAGATCTTGAACAAAAACATGATGGAAAAGTAGGTAGAGCCATTATTTTAAAATTAAAAGATGATGGGCTTATACCACCACACGAAGATCGTGGAGAATACCTTATTACTGCACGAAGATGTCACATACCAATAGTAACTAATCCAAATGTTATGTTCACGGTTGATGCAAGTACTATTCATATGGAAGAGGGGCAGTGTTGGGAAATTAATAATTCCAGAACACATGCCGTTAAAAATGATAGCAATATGGAAAGAATTCATTTAGTTATTGATATACTTCCAAACGAATTCTTAATAAAAGGAGAAAATAAATGATTATACAAATGATGGGGATGGATGTCGATACCAGAGAAAAAATTGGAAGGACATTTGCTAAGAAGATTGATGCATGGTATTTAGATAGTAGAGATCTTCCAATGGGGCATTTACAACCACAGCAGGCAAGATGGCTAAGAGTTATTGCTAAAGCGTATGATCGTAATGACAGGGGCCATATTGTAACAAGTGGATATTTTGCAACAGCAGAATCTAGAGAGCAATACAGAATTGAACCAGGCAGAGTAGTTCCTGATTTTTCTGTGTATGTAGATACAATTCCTCATGACCAATTTGATAAAATTCCTGGGTACTTGGAAAGAGTTGTACACAACGTAGACGATCATAGCAAAGATGAGATGCAAAGATTAGATTATTGGGAAGAGCCAGAACCAAATGATTATGATATTAGAATTGGAATTACTGGTGATCCTGAGCAGGATTCTTTAGATGGTAGAGTAAAGCAGATGTATGATGCTTATTTAAATAAACTTAAAAATTATAAGATTTCATATAAAGAAGATAATAACTGGAGGCAATAATATGTATGAATATAATGTTAAAAAGGTTTTAAAGGTCGTAGATGGCGATACAATCGATGTTGATATTGACCTAGGGTTTGATATATCTCTTACCAAAAGAGTCCGTCTAGCAGGCATAGACACCCCTGAAAGCCGTACAGCAGATAAGATAGAGAAGGTTCTTGGTCTTGAGGCTAAAGAATATTTAAAGCATAATATTGCAGAGGCTAAATCAGTTGTAATTAAAACAGAACTTCCAGATTCAACAGAAAAATATGGAAGAATATTGGGATGGGTCTATGTTGATGGAGATACAGTTTCTGTGAATGATCATATGATTAATGATGGATATGCATGGGGATATATGGGGGACACAAAGATTAAAGATTTTGATGCATTGGCTAAGGCGAGAAAGAAGTCTGGCAAGTGAAGCATGTCATTTACTTTTCTGCAGACTGGTGTAATCCATGTCAAAGAACGATGCCACATGTAAAAGAATTGATAGCAGAAGGCTATCATTTTAATATTGTAGATGCTGATTCTGAAATTGAAATGGTTAAAGCATTTGGTATTAAAAGCATTCCAACTTTTATATTGGTTGAAGATAAAACAGAAATTAATAGAATGAATGGCGCAAAAACAAAATCAGAGTTGATTGAATTTTTTGGTGAATAATGAGTTTAAGAACAGAAGCACTTTTAGAGCATTTGCTTTTGCAGGGTGCAATTCAAGTATCTGGTTTTGATCAGCAAACTGGAGAAACTTTATATGATATTACAGATAAGTTACAAGAGGTGGCTCCAGAAATGTATGACGATATAAATAAAACTTTTAGAGAAAATATGTATAGAATGATTGATAAAGGTCCTAAAATAATGACATGGAGAATTAATCTTGAATGAAGATGAATTTATGGAACATCTTATATTAAGTGGTGCACTTGAAGTTGCAGCAATTGATATGGATAATAATGAGCCACTATATAGGTTTACAGATAAGTTAAAAGATGTTGCCCCAGAATTACAAAAAGACATGTTTACATATTTCTATACTGATGTTATGACATTATGGGAGCATGGATTTGTAGAGGTAGATTTAGATAGCGATGATCCAGTTGTAAGTTTAACGGACAAAGCGCTAAATTCTGATGAGGTTAACTCGTTAGATAAACAGGAAAAATCTACCTTAAAGGAAATTATTAGAATCTTAAATGAAGAACTCTGATATACTTATTCTTGGAGGCTTCAATTGAAATATATCGCTGGTTCTTTGCTTACTTTGGTGTCAATATTCTTTGCCTCTAAAATTATTTTTAGAGATGTTCCTAAAAAAGAAAAGAATATGTATAGATATAGTCAAAGTCATATTCATCATTTAGTACATCCACTTTTACCTCCAACCTCAACAATCAAAAAAAGGACTAGGACTCAGGCCGTAAAACATTTTGAAAAAACCAACTTGCGTGTAATTATTGTAGATGATGACGCATACTGGATTAAAGACAATGTGTTGTATACGGGTAAAATAACACCAAACGGGGTAGACAAAGAGACCGCATCTGTAGTTGACACAATGTCTATGGATAGGGTACAATTAGATAAAGTGCTTTTTATAGTTGATCAATTAAGGGAAGGTAAAAAAGATGATAGTGGGGATTCAGGGAACTAGTAGTTTTGATGACTACAATGTTTTCCTAAGAGCGATGGGAGTCGCTATGTCCAGCATGTCGGATGACGATACAAGTCTATACATCTACAGTGCTGGCCCAGCAAGAATAAATTCTATGCTTTCAGAGTTTACAAATTTATCAGAACGTGGCTTTAAGTCACGAGGTAAAAGAATTAAATCATATAAGGTTCCTCCAAGTTGGATTGAGGAAAACTTAGAAAGCATAAACTACTTTGCATACTTTTCAAAACCAAAAGAATCTGTATCAAAGTTAGTAAGTTCTGCCCAACTCAAAAATATTGATGTTGGTATTTATAGATACTGAGGTAATAATGATAATTAATACACTTGAACACATGGAAAAAATTGTACAATCTAACAAGTCGTTGTCTTGGGAAGGCTGGAATGTTGTTCATTCATATCCTTCAGATAAGGCAAGAACATCTAAGTTTGGTGCATACACCAATCGTGGATGGATCATGAAAAAAGTTTATATTCCGTCTAGACAAGGTTGGGATATTCCGAATAAGTTTGTAGAGTAATATGGCAAAGCATCTTTGGAAAGACGAGGCTGCCTGTCTAGATTATGATACTAATCTATTTTTTGAAAAATATGAGGATGATGAATTATTAAGGCCTGCCATAGACGAACTATGTTCTAACTGTCCAATTAGCAAAAACTGTTTTGCTATTGGAGTTACTGGTAAAGAATGGGGTGTTTGGGGAGGTATTTATCTTGAAGGTGGAGAAATCTCAAGAGAGTTTAATAAGCATAAGGATAAAACCAAATGGGGTCAGACTTGGCAATATTTAACGATGGAGCAATAAAATGTGGTCATGGATATTAGCAGCAGTAGGGGTAACAGGGATTTATTTTGTAGGTAGAAAAACTATCTGGGGATGGATCGTCTTGCTGGTTAATGAATGCATTTGGATTGCATACGCTATTGCAACAAAACAATATGGTTTTATAGTTATGGCTACTGCATATTCTGCTGTATACATTAAATCATTTATTGGATGGAAAAAGGAATTAAAATGATTATTCAGATTATTGGATTACCAGGAAGTGGTAAGACAGAATTAGCAAAAGCGCTAAAAGAACGCATAAATGCAATTCATCTTAATGCAGATGAGATACGTGCAACAGTCAATTCAGATTTGGGATTTAGTCCTGATGACAGGATTGAGCAGGCTCGTCGAATGGGTGAGATGGCTAGAGTTATTGCAAAGCAAGGTGTTGCTCCAGTAATTGTTGATTTTGTTTGCCCAACTGATTTAACTCGTGCAGCCTTTGGTAAGCCAGACATTTTAATTTTTATGGATACTATTGAAAAAGGTAGATTTGAAGATACAAATAAAATGTTCGAAAAGCCAGAGGTTTTTGATTTTAAATTTACCAACCACGATTTAGATCAAAATCAAAAAGCATCTATTATTATTGAAAACTTTGAACTACATGACTGGTCTGCTCCTACAACTCTTATGCTTGGAAGATATCAGCCATGGCACGAAGGTCACCATGCTCTTTACAAAGAGGCAGGGAAAAGAACAGAGCAAGTTTTACTTGGAGTTCGTAATACATACAATACAAGCGAAAAAGATCCACTAACATTTGATGAGGTTAAAGGCTATATTGCTAAAGATGATTTCATGGATGGTGCATTAGTGTTAAGATTACCTAACATTACCAACATTGTTTATGGTCGTGATGTTGGATACAAGATTGAACAAGTTGATTTGGGGGCAACAATACATGCTATATCGGCTACGCAAAAACGTAAAGAAATGGGCATCTAAGGTGTGGCAATATATCTCAAAAGATAATAACATGGAGTGGCCATCGTGAATGTAACCAAGCAGAGATCTGCACTAAAGGCTGTGACATGGCGTATAATTGGAACTATGGATACTTTTTTGTTGTCATGGTTTATTACTAAAGAGCCAGTAACCGCAGGTGCTATAGCAAGTTTTGAGGTATTAACAAAAACAATTCTTTATTATTTTCATGAACGTGGATGGAATAAGGTTTCTTGGGGCAGAAAGTAATGTACACTGATCAGATGCGAAGAGCCTTTCATTCAATTAGAGCACCGAAAAACTTTAGTGTTTCTTTAATTGACAATGAACACTTTCTTACTGTAAAAGCAAGCGAAAAAGATTTTATGAGATTAAATTCAGAAGAAAAGATTGTTGCTGTTGAATATATGATTAGAGTTAAAAAGGCCTTAGAAGATAATGGTGCTATAGTCTTATTAGTTCGTGAAGGAGGGGCAGATGTTTGATTTTATTTTGTCAAGTATATTTATTGTTGCTTTTGTTTATTTAATTGTCTCTAAAACTAAACTAAAGGTTCAAAATAATAAGTTAAAACTAATGATTGTTCAGTCTGAAATTGATAAAAAAGCACTGTCTGATAGGCTAAGCATTGTTCCTAAAGATCAGAATTCACATGAAGAAGCGTTTGTTAAGTTTTTGGGACAGTCTCGTGATTGGGCTTTTAAATATATTGAAGATGTTCAAGAAGCGGTTAAAAAATTTAAAGATGAAGCAGGGCCATCAATTGATTATTACAGAAATTATGGAGAAGTTATGTGGACTCCATTACACGAACTTTTTGAAAAAGTTGCCATTGCCTATGATGAACTAATAAATGTTCTGCCAGAGGACTATATAAAAGATGAAGTTTAAGCCAAAAGATTATAGAGATTATTCTGCTTTTTTTGTTTGTTGGGAAGCAGATTGCCAGGAAGAAAGCACAAAAATTTGGGCAGACAAAGAGGCAAGCATAGTAGATTTATGTGATAAGCATTATGATGAAGCAATAAAGGAGAGGTTTTAATGAAAGATATTATCTTATCAACACTAACAGGTTTTGGGTGCGGTATCGTATTTGCTGCATTCAAATTGCCAGTTCCAGCACCACCAGTATTTGCAGGAGTTGCAGGTATTATTGGTCTGTGGCTAGGCTATGATATACTAATACGGATTATATCCTAGGAGGAATAATATGAATAACAAGACTAAAGCAATGCTTGCATCTTATGGACGATCAGTCCTTGCAGGTGCAGCAACACTATACATGACAGGAGTAACAGATCCAAAGGATCTTGCTTACTCACTGCTTGCAGCAGTAATTCCTGTTGCACTTCGTGCAGTAAATCCAAATGACACTGCTTTTGGCAAAATGCCAGAAGTTTCTGTTGTTGATGAAGCAATCAAGAAGGCGCCTGTAAAGAAGGCACCTGCAAAGAAGAAGGTTGCTGCAAAGAAGTAATATACAACAAAGAAAGGGGGAGCCAGTAATTTGACTCCCCCTTTTTCCTTGCGTTATTATTTGAACAGCGATTCAAATTTTGGTTTGTATGGAAATTCTAAGCCTTCTCTACGAATTTTAGTTTCTTGATCAGTTCCAAAGAATAAAAATGAAACAACAGTCCACCTTGGATTACCATCACCAATTTCGTGAATCTTGTGTTCATAAGCATAAGATGATGGAAAAACAAATAGTTGTTTTGCTTTTGGTTTTACCTTAACACCAAAATGAATAAATTCTAATTCCCCACCAGCATAGTCGTCATTTGGATAGTAAACCAAAGAAACTGTTCTTGGTGTTGCAAATGTATCATCTGAGTGTGACCCAAAAAATTCACCACTAGAATATCTTGTAATGCGTAAACTTTCTCTAGATTTTGGATCTAGATTCCAATGATAGAGATAAGAATCAATAGGTCCAGCAAAAGCCTTATTTGCATCTGGATACGAGTATACCCAACATGTATCTGCCTGCTTACCATTTTCTTTTGTATATTCTACATCATCAAAAAAATCTTCACGTACCCACTTCTTATAGCCAGGCTTATCCTTGTTTTCTTCCCAAAATTCTTTCTTTAATAGTCCATTAAAAAAATCCATAGACTCTGGCCAAACATCATTATAAATGTGCAGTCCAGGAACTGGTGATTCAAAATAAAATCTTTCACCCTTATCATTTTCGGTAAATCCTTGGGCTGCATTGTTCAAGCGTTGCTGATCCATTATGCTCCTATCTTTCCTTACAATTATACCAGAATATCTACGTGCTATAATGAATTATGAGCGCTGGAAAGTTTATTATTGGGGCCAATCATATTGGAAATGTAAGGGATATTCCTGTAAGAGTCCTTGAAGCCATAGACAATGCCGATATAATTTTAGCAGAATATCTTTATACTTTTAAAGAAGATATGATTTATCTTAATAGAGACCACAAAAGAACAATTATTGAATATCGAGATTCTGAAGAGTGTCATAATCAAGTTTTTGATTTATTAAATAATGGTAAAAATATATTATTTTTGGTACAACATGGATATCCAGGAACGGCAGATATGGGGGGCAACCTTATTAATAAATTGATTAAACAAAATTACGATGTTGAGATCATTCCTGGTCCTAGTGTTGTACCTGTTGCTGTTGCTGTATCTGGAATTGTTAGTGATCAAGACGGGTATACATTTAAATCATTTTTTGATGATGAAGATACCACAATATTAACAGTTTTAGAAGAAATAAAGGATATAAAACATACATTGGTTCTAATAGATAAGGCTCCCAAAACTAAAAGAATGTTAGAACTTATGTTAGAAACATTTGGGGACAGAGAAATCTCTGTATGTTTAAATATAGGCGATAGCGATAATTTTAGATGGAAGCATAAGCAGCAAATACTTATAGGATCTATTTCAGAAATGATTAATAAACTTGGAGAACTTAAAAGTGATATTATGGCCACTGTTGTATGTAAGGGAAAAAGTTTGGTATAATATAGTTACCTGCCCATTAGGGGGGTAAAATAAATTATTCGCTTGAAAGGGGAATAAAATGGTAAGTACGTTCGCTATGGATCTTTTCAATGATCCTTTTTTTATTGGCTTCAACAGAGAGTTGAATCGCCTAAATCATGCACATAAAATCAATTCACAATCATATCCTCCATATGATCTTCTTAAACTAGATGAAGATACATACAGGCTATCTCTTGCAATTGCAGGGTTTACAAGAGATGATATTGATATCTCAGTAGATAATGGAAGTCTAATTATCAAGGGTGAGATTGTAGAAGTAACAGATGCTGAAGTGGTTCATAAGGGTATTGCAAGCAGAAAGTTTGTAAGATCTTTTGCGCTTGGTGAATACATGGAAGTAACTGGTGCAGAACTAAAGGACGGTATGCTTCATGTTGATATTGATCGCATTGTTCCTGAAGAAAAGAAACCAAAAACTATCGAAATTCGGTAGTACAATATAATTGTCGGGGGAGACAGCGACAATAAATACCTGGCATGCCTCACGTAGGACCTTGGGATGGATTAGTTACCTATCTTATACGACCTGGGCCATAGTGCTTGAATCGCCTACGTGAGGCTCTTAATATTTAGCGGTATAATAATATTAATGACTGACAAAGAGTTAGTATCATATAATAAGCAGCAGTTTAAACAAAAACTTGCTGAAATCAAAGAGGCCTCTGGCTGTGTTGATTGTGGAATTACTAACCATATAATGCTAGACTTTGATCACTTAAGAGACAAAAAATATAATATCTCAAGGATGATCCATGATGGATTTTCATGGAAAGCAATTAAAAAAGAGATAGAAAAATGTGAAGTAGTGTGTGCTAATTGCCATAGGGTGAGAACGCATAATAGGTTAAATGCAAAAAACATATAAACATATCATGCTATAATCATTAGATGTTATTTATTAATTCATTTCCAAGAACAGGCAATAGGTATTTACTTAATTTTTTAAATAGATTTTTACATGTTGAAAATCAGGTATACAACACTGAGACAATGCATGATGTTGAAATGATACAAAAATCAACACCTAATCAGGTAGTAATTATAAGAAGTCCACGGGATACAATAATCTCATTTGCGGTTTTAAAAAGAGAAGTAGAAGGATTTTCTGGAGACACCATGGCCTACGCAATAGACAACTGGCTAGAATGGCATGAATATGTAATATCAAATATTAAAACCCTATATCCTTTTACATTTGACCAGGTTTCTACAGATCCTATTGGATGCATATTGGAAATAGCAAGAATTTTTAGTTATGGTCACGCTGACGAAAAAATCATGCGTGATTTTAGATCTAACCTAATTAAAGATGGTCTAAATAAACCAGTAAGCATTATGGAATCTTCTAAACTTAGCCCTAATTATCAAGAATTTGAGCAAGAGTTTGACTCACAAGATCCAGAACTCTTGTCAGTCATAAATGAGGTATATTCGGACCTACTTATTGCGGTAACTAAGCGTCAAAAAGCACTTAGTATAGTGGTATAATATTATTATGCCATACAAAGTAGGTAAAAAAGGTTCTCTTGGGTGCTCTGGTTATCCAGCAGTTAAAACAAGCACTGGAGAAGTAATGGGTTGCCACAAAACAGCAAAAGAAGCAGCAGCACAAATATATGCAATTAATCGTAGTGAAGGAAACATAGGTAAAGCAATGCCAAACTTAAAAGAAGGCGATTTCGCCATGACAGCGCATGGATCTGATGAAGAGGTTCATATTGGTCAAGTTGTACATGTTATGCGTGAAGGAATACTTGGTGTTTCAGGTGGAGAATATACACTAGAAGCAACACCAGACAATCCAGCAGTATTGCTTCAGTTATTTGAGCAAGAAGAGGATGGATATTGGGAAGCAACAAATTTATATACAGGATGTATGATGTCTTTAATGGTTGCGATTGATCCACTACCACAAGAACCAGAAGCATCAGAAGTTGCAATGGCGATGTATGATTCATCAATTGGTAAAGCCAATCCTTGTTGGGATGGTTATGTTCAAAGAGGTATGAAAGAGCAAAATGGGAAACAAGTTCCAAATTGTGTTCCAGTAGAAAAAACTCAGTCTTTGTTTACTGGTATTGGAAAAGATTATACACGATCAACTACAAATGTTTATAGAATGGAATCGTAATGCCAAAGAAAAAAGCATGGGCATTTAATGATACTCAAATTAAAGATGGTTGGGTTGTTAAACTTCGTAAAGATGGAACCATTAAAGCAAAGATAGAGCCATATCCAAGACCAAAAGAAAATAAAATTAATTAGTTCTTTCTTGTATCGCTAAATATGCCCATATGCTTTAAAGATCCATGTTGTGTATCTATAACTATCATGATTAGATCTTCTTCACGTGGCGTCTCGTTAAAATATTTAAGCAGATAAGAGAATGTTCCACGAACAACACGTTCATTATCTTTTGTTAAAT